>ERZ780207.947-NODE-947-length-27572-cov-11.818948_pt1 | contig 27572 bp, 25 predicted proteins | sample MGYA00510977_ERZ780207 | MGnify/ENA primary metagenome ERZ780207 (study PRJEB29588, sample SAMEA2151383) | human gut metagenome | biome: human gut; feature: human-associated habitat; material: faeces | place: Denmark | collected 2008/2010 ...
CCCAGCGCAAGGTCGCGGCCGATCTGAAGATCAGCCAGGCGCTGCTGTCCCACTACGAAAACGGCGCGCGTGAGCCCGGGCTCGCGTTCGTGTGCAGGGCGTGCGATTACTACGGCGTGAGCGCCGACTTTCTGCTCGGCCGTGCGCCGAGCCCGACCTGCACGCCCGAACAGCTCGAGGCACTGCGCGCGCTCGTGCAGGACGTGCGCACAGCCGCTGACCGCGCCGAGGCCGCACTGGAGGAGATTTCCCTATGATCCCACAAGAAAACATCCGCAATTTTTCGATCATCGCGCACATTGACCACGGCAAGTCCACCCTGTCCGACCGGCTCATCGAGCTGTGCGGCGCAGTGGATCAGCGCGAAATGGAGGATCAGCTGCTCGACAACATGGATCTCGAGCGCGAGCGCGGCATCACGATCAAGGCACGCGCCGTCGGGCTGACCTATCACCGTGACGGCAAGGTCTACACGCTCAACCTCATCGACACGCCGGGGCACGTGGACTTCAACTACGAGGTCAGCCGCTCGCTCGCCGCGTGCGAGGGCGCCGTGCTGATCGTGGATGCCTCGCAGGGCGTGGAGGCGCAGACGCTTGCCAATACCTACCTCGCGCTCGACCATGATCTTGAGATCCTGCCGGTCATCAACAAGATCGACCTGCCCGCCGCCGACCCTGCGCGCACCAAGGCCGAGATCGAGGACATCATCGGCATCCCGGCCATGGACGCGCCTGAGATCTCGGCCAAGCAGGGCATCAACATTCAGGCCGTGCTCGACGACATTGTCGACCACGTCCCCGCCCCGCAGGGCGACCCGAATGCCCCGCTGCAGGCACTCGTGTTCGACAGCCAGTATGACAGCTACCGCGGCGTCATCGTGCTCATGCGCATCGTAGCCGGCACGCTCCGGCGCGGCACGGAGGTGACGCTCATGTCCACCGGCGCATCCTACAAGGTGCTCGAGGTCGGGCATCTGCGTCCCATCGGGCTTGACCCGTGCGATGAGCTCGGCTGCGGCGACGTGGGCTACTTCACCGCAAGCATCAAAAACGTGGAGGACACGCGCGTGGGCGACACCGTCACCGAGACGGCCCGCCCCGCCGCCGAGCCGCTGCCCGGCTACCGCCCGGCGCGGTCGATGGTCTACTGCGGCATCTACACCGAGGACGGCTCGAAGTACCCCGATCTGCGCGACGCGCTCGAAAAGCTCAAGCTCAACGACGCCTCGCTCTCGTTCGAGCCGGAGTCGTCGGTCGCGCTCGGCTTCGGCTTCCGGTGCGGCTTTCTCGGTATGCTGCACATGGAGATCATTCAGGAGCGTCTCGAGCGCGAGTTCGACCTCGACCTCATCACGACGCTGCCGAGCGTCATCTACCGCATCACAAAAACCGACGGCACGGTGCTCATGATCGATAACCCCCATGACTACCCGAACCCTGCGTCCATCGAAGTCGCGGAGGAGCCGTATGTGAACGTATCGATCATCACGCCGCAGGAATTTGTCGGCAACATCATGCCGCTGTGTCAGGATCTGCGCGGCGAGTATAAGAATATGCAGTATCTCGACAGCCGCCTTGTGGAGCTGCACTACGAGATGCCGCTCAACGAGATCGTCTACAACTTCTTCGACACGCTCAAGGCGCGCACGAAGGGGTACGCCTCGCTTGACTACGAATTTTCCAGCTATCACCCGAGCGAGCTCGTGAAGGTGGATATGCTGCTCAACGGCGATCAGGTCGACGCGCTGAGCTTCATCGCCCACAAGGACAAGGCCTACGGCCGGGCGCGCAAGCTGTGCGAAAAGCTCAAGGAGAACATCCCGCGGCAGCTGTTCGAGATCCCGGTGCAGGCCGCGATCGGCGGCAAGATCATCGCGCGCGAGACCGTCAAGGCCCTGCGCAAGGACGTGCTCGCCAAGTGCTACGGCGGCGACATCACGCGCAAGAAAAAGCTGCTCGAAAAGCAAAAGGAAGGCAAGAAGAAAATGCGCCAGCTCGGCACGGTCCAGATCCCCACGGAGGCATTTCTCGCCGTGCTCAAGCTCGATGAATAAGGAGGAAGCAAAGCATGCTCGAATTCCGGTTTGACACCCAGCTGCTCATCGAGGGTCACGGCCTCGACGAGGACGCCATCCACGACTACATCCAGCGCAACATCGCGGGCGACTGCCTGCTGGCCGTTGGCGACGAGGATCTCATCAAGATCCACTTCCACACGAACACGCCCTGGAAGGTGCTCGAATACTGCGCGGGCCTGGGCGACATTCACGACGTCGTCATCGAAAACATGGAGCGTCAGGAAAACGGCCTGCACGGCTGATCTTCCGGACGCAAAACCCGGCAGAGCATTTGCTCTGCCGGGTTTTCCTTTTCGTATGCAGTTATTTGGCGTGGGCCTCCGCCACGAGCTTACCCTGCACGAGGTAGCGCTGGTGATTGTCCCCGCGGAAGCAGGTCGAAAGTGTCAGCACCCGGTCGCTCGGTTCGGGCCAGGCGTCGGTGCGGAAGTTGGCCTGCAGGCTCTTTTGCGCCTGCACGCCGTCAAAATACGCCGTGAAATCGTCCGCGTCCGCAAAGTCGTGGCACAACAGCAGGTGCTCGTTCGAGTGCGGATAGGCCGCGAAGATCTCATAGACAAGCATCCGGTCCGGGAGATAGACATAGATGTAGCGGTGCGCCTCAAAGACCTCGGCGTCCGAAAAATCGTTGAGCTGGGCAAACATGCGCCCGTTGCGCAGGTTGTGCCCGTAGAGCACGGTCATGGGATCACTGAAATCCTTCTGGTTGTAGTCCTGGCTGAAAATGCTGCCGCCGCTGTAGTATGCGCCGTTTTCGCTGTGCTTGGAGTAATACTCCTCGTCCCCTTCACGCTGGAGCACGGCGTAGCTGATGTCCGTATCCGGGATCGTGACCCAGGCATAGATATCCGGGTTCATGGCCTGCAGCTCGTCGAAATCGACCGGGATCTTCACGCGCTCGAGCTGGAAGCTGCCGGTGTCGTCCGGGGCGTTGGCGCGCATCCGGTCGCCGAAGGACTGGCCCTGATAGTACTGAATGATGTACCACACGCACCACGCGCACGCGCACAGCGCCGCGAGCGCCACAAGCACCAGCACGCTGCGCACAAGGATCTTTTTCGTTTTCATCGTTCACCTCATAAAAACAAAAGCTCCATGATCGGATCATGGAGCTCTGTTATTGTCATTATGCCATCTTACTTGACGCGAACCAGCTTTTTGCCGCAAAACAGCACCGCTCCGACCGCAGCAACGGCCGCCAGGATCACCCACAGGATGCTGAAGGATTCACCGGTCTGCGGAGAGGTCTTGCCGGAATCGGGATTGACGTCCGGATTCGTGTTGTCCTTCTCCGGGCTGGCAACATTGCTGGCCGCAAACGCTGTCGCCGACAGCGCAAACACGAGCACGAGTATCAAAAGAATGGCCACAAAACGCTTCATTGTGTAACTCCTCCATTCATAGACTTGCAGTTTCTAAGGGTAGTATGATTTTACACCGGATCGGCGCAAAATGCAAGGACTATTTTCAAAAAATATCCGTTTTCGATCACCCTTCTGCCGGCTCGTAGAAAATATCCAGGATCATCTCCAGCAGCGCGTCCTGGTCGACCTGATACTCCGCGTGCCGCTGCGCGCCCATGACCGACGTGCCGGGCACGTTGACGATATCGCCCGAGAAATGCATCCCGCTCGCCTGCTGCGCCAGATAGACCATCATGGCGGTGTTGATGTTCGTCGTCGTGTTGCGCCGGACATCGTTATAGAGCGCCAGCACGCTCGCCGGGTCCTCCTTGACCTGCGCGAGCATCTTGTGCACGAGCGCAAGTACAACCTGCTTTTGCCGCTGCATGCGCTGGTTGTTGCCCTCGGTCGAGTCGGCGCGGTAGCGGATATAATTCTCCGTGCGCTGACCGGTGAGCGTCACGGCCTGCCCGGCGATAAAGTCGGAAAAGCTCGCATCCGGCGTGACGGTCACGCCGCCGACGCTGTCGACCAGCTGGCGGATGCCCTGCATGTAGATCGAGCCGTAGGCCGGGATGGGCAGGTCATAAAACAGGCGCGAGACGGCCGCGCTCGTCAGCTCGCAGCTGCGCTCTGCCCCGTCGCCGTAGGAATAGGCCAGCGCCAGCTGCGCCGTGGCCGTGCCGACGTGCGCGCCCGTGCTGTCGAGAATGTCGAGCGTGCACATGGCATCGCGCGAGATGGACACGAGCGTCAGCTCCTGGTTGCGCAGGTCGAGCACCGCGAGGATGTTCGCGTCCGACTGGTTGGCGTTCCCGTACACGCCGTCGACGTCCTGCTTGACCTCCTCGTCCACGCCCATGAGCAGGATCGTGACGATGTCGGTATTATAGCGGTAGAGCTGCCCGTTATAGCGCACCGTGCCGGAGCCGAGCGCCTCCACGTCGTCGCGGGCAATGTTCATGCCGTCGTTATTGGTCAGCGCGCTGCGGCCGACCGCCGACAGGATCAGCACCGTGGCGACCAGAATGAGCGCAATGGCAAGCAGAACGCACACGATGATGACCAGCACGCGCGTGCCGCGGCTCATGCGCCGTTTCGGCGGCTGTGCCGCCGGTGTTTCTCTGGCGTCTGACACAGGCGTCCCCCCCTCGTTTGCAGATTTGTTTCTGTCCGCATGATACCACACCCCGGCAGATGTTGTAAAGCCGGGAGCACGATCACGGTTGACTTTTACGGAAAACCATCCTATTGTAACTACATATCCTTGCGTTTTCGGAGGTTTTGCCATGGACGATCCCAAAACTGCCGCCCGCTGGGTCAGCGCGTGGAGCACCAGCCCCATCGACGCGAGCCTGTCGGAGTCCGGCGTGCTCGACCGGCTCGGCGTGGCCGTGACGGATGTATCCGCGCGCACGGCCGTGCAGCTCACGGCCGGTGGCACGCACGTGCGCCTGACGCTCTCGAACATCTTCGGCGTGCTGCCGCTGCACGTGGCGGCCTGTACCATCGCCATCGGCGCAGACGATGCGCGCGGCATTGACCCCGCCACGCTGCGCACCGTGACTTTCGGCGGGCAGACGCACGTGCGCATCGGCGCGGGAGAAAGCTGCACGTCCGACGCGGCCGCGCTGCCGGTCGCCGCCGGGCAGACGCTGGCCGTGACGGTCTTTTACCGCGGCATCAACGCCATGCGCACGATTGGACTCATCGGCGGATGCAGCCATGCCGAGCTCGGCAACTGCACGCGCCGCACTCTGCTGCACATGGCCGTGCCGATGCAGCACACGGCGGACTCCGGCGCGTATGAGGTCATTCCCGCGCTCACGGAGATCGACGTGCTGGCCGCGGCCGGGACGCATGCGTGCGTCATCTTCGGCGACTCGACCGTGGCAAACGAGCTGCCGCGCCTGCTGGCCGCGCGCCTGCGCGCCGATGGCATTGAAAACGTAAGCGTGACGCAGGCCGCCATCAAGGGCGACCGGCTGGTGGCCGACGGCGTGGGCCGCGCGGCAAAGCTGCTCGGCGGCGCGGGCGTAAAGCGCTTTGCGCGCGATGTGCTCGCGCAGGCGGGCGCGGACATGGTGCTCGTCAAGCTCGGCGCGAACGATCTCATCCACCCGCACTGCCAGAGCAAGCAGGGGCTGCTGACCCCGGTGACGTTCGCGCAGATGACGGCGGGCTACCGCGCACTTGCCGACATGGCCCACGCACAGGGCATGCGCATCTGGTTTTGCGAGCTCACGCCGTGGAAGGGCTACACGCGCAACCTCTTCGGCCGCGGGGACGACATTCAGTGGTCGCCGGAATATGACGCGCTGCGGCTGGAGCTCAACGCCTGGTTTCAGGGCGCGGACTGCCCCGCCGACGGGTACATCCCGCTCGACGCTCTGGCCGACCCCAACGATCCGGACGCGCTCGTCCCGGCCTACACGACCGACGGCGTGCACCACACCCCGGCCGGGCAGCGGGCGCTCGCCGCGCTGATCCCGGAAGACATCTTTGTGACATGAGACAGGAGGCAGTACCCATGGCGATCATCCGCCCCGCAGCTGCGCACGACCTTGCGCGCATTGAAGAGATCTATGACGCGATCCACACGGCCGAGGAAGCCGGGAACGTCAGCATCGGCTGGGTGCGCGGCGTGTACCCGACGCGCGCGACCGCACAGGCCGCGCTGGACGCCGGCGAGCTGTTCGTGCTGGAGAGCGACGGCACTGTCTATGCCGCCGGGCGCATCAACCGCGAACAGGTGCCGGTGTATGCCGAGGTGCCGTGGGCGCACGACGCAGCGCCGGAGCAGGTGCTCGTGCTGCACACGCTCGTCGTTGACCCGGCGGCCGCCGGGCACGGCTACGGCACGCAGTTCGTGCGTTTTTATGAACAATACGCCCGGGAGCACGGCTGCCCGGAGCTGCGCATCGACACGAACGCGAAAAACGCCAACGCCCGCCGGCTCTACGCCTACCTCGGCTACCGCGAGGCCGGGATCGCACCGTGCACGTTCAACGGCATCGACGGCGTCGCGCTCGTGTGCCTGGAAAAGTGGCTGGGCAGCGAACCATAACGGCGAGACCGCATAAAGAAAACCGCAGGCCCCGGAGCGTGCTCCGGGGCCTGCGGTTTTTGGATCTTGGCGCTCACGGCGTGGGGCTGCCGCCGCACAGCCGTTCATAGCCGGTGCGGTAAGCCCCGCTGAGGATCTCCTCCCACCAGGGACGGTTGGCGAGATACCAGTCGATCGTCCGGCCAATGCCGTCGGCAAAGCGCGTCTCCGGCAGCCAGCCGAGCTCCGTGTGGATCTTCGTGGGGTCGATGGCATAGCGCAGGTCGTGCCCCTGCCGGTCGGCGACGTAGGTGATGAGGCGCTCGGGCTTGCCGAGCTTGCGGCAGATCAGGCGCACGATGTCGATGTTGCGCATCTCGTTGTGGCCGCCGATGTTGTACACCTCGCCGATGCGGCCGTGGTTGACCACAAGGTCGATGGCCCGGCAGTGGTCGCCGACATACAGCCAGTCGCGCACGTTCAGCCCCCGGCCGTACACCGGCAGCGGCCGGTCCGCGAGGGCATTTACGATCATGAGCGGGATGAGCTTTTCCGGGAACTGATACGGCCCGTAGTTATTCGAGCAGCGCGAGATCGTGACCGGCAGGCCGTAGGTACGTCCGTACGCGCCCACGAGCAGGTCGGCCGCGGCCTTGGAGCTGCTGTAGGGCGAGCTCGTGTGCAGCGGCGTCTGCTCGGTGAACAGCAGCTCCGGCCGGTCAAGCGGCAGGTCGCCGTAGACCTCGTCGGTCGAGACCTGATGGAAGCGGATGTTTCCGTATTCGCGGCAGGCGTCCATGAGCACGGACGTGCCGATGATGTTCGTCTGCAAAAACAGCGACGGGTCGGCGATCGAGCGATCCACATGGCTCTCGGCCGCGAAGTTGATGACCACGTCGGGGCGCTCCTCGGCAAAGAGGGCGTAGACCGCCTCACGGTCGCAGATGTCCACTTTGGCAAAGCGGAAATTTGGCTGCCCGAGCAGCGGCGCGAGCGTGGAGAGATTGCCGGCATAGGTGAGCTTGTCGATGCACACGAGCCGATCGTCCGGATAGCGCTCACGCAGATAAAACAGGAAATTCGCGCCGATGAAGCCGGCGCCGCCGGTTATGAATCTAGTCATGCAGTTCCCTCTCAAACACCAGCTTGTCCTCCGCGACCGCGCGCAGATGCGCACCGTAGGGCGCGTTTTGATACTGCGCGGCAGCAGCCAGCAGCTGCGCCTTCGTGAGCCAGCCCATGTGATAGGCCACCTCTTCCGGCGCGGAAATGATGACGTCCTGCCGGTTTTGCACCGTCTGAACAAAGACCGCTGCGTCCATGAGACTCTCGACCGTGCCGGTGTCGAGCCACGCAAAGCCCCGGCCGAGCAGCTGCACCTTCAGCCGGTCGTCCTCGAGATAGAGCCGGTTGAGGTCTGTGATCTCCAGCTCGCCGCGCGCGGAGGGTCGCACCTGCCGCGCCTTTTCCACGACACGGTTGTCGTAAAAATACAGCCCCGTGACGCAGTAATTCGAGCGCGGGTTTTTGGGCTTTTCCTCGACGGACAGCACGCGCTTGTTCTGGTCGAACTCCACAACGCCGAAGCGCTCGGGGTCCTTGACATGGTAGCCGAAAATCGTGGCACAGCCCGCCTCGGCATCCTTGACCGCCTCGCGCAGATTGCTGCGAAAGCGGTTTCCGTAGAAAATATTGTCGCCGAGGATCATGGCGCACGTGTCATCGCCGATGAAATCCACCCCGATCAGAAACGCCTGCGCGAGCCCGTCCGGATGCGGCTGCACCGCGTAGGACAGCCGGATGCCGAACTGGCTTCCGTCGCCGAGCAGACGCTCGAAGCGCGGCGTGTCCTCCGGCGTGGAGATGATGAGGATGTCGCGGATGCCCGCGAGCATGAGCGTCGAGAGCGGGTAATAGATCATGGGCTTGTCGTACACGGGCAGCAGCTGCTTGGACGTGACCCGCGTGAGCGGGTACAGCCGTGTGCCGGAGCCCCCGGCGAGGATGATGCCTTTCATCACAATACCTCCTTTGCGTTGCGCAGCGAACAAATACCGCAGACACGGCATTTCGCGGCATCGGCGTTGACTTATGGGTGCGAGAATGATAGATTATTATAGATTTTTGTATGAAACCGGGACGGTGGCGCTATGTCCAGAACAGATAACTCACTCAGGAACCTGAAAACAGCCGTGTTGTTCAAGCTGGCTGCGATCGTGGTGAATTTCATCGCCCGTAAGATCTTCGTGGTCGTGCTGACCAAGGAGTATCTGGGGCTGGATGGCACATTTGCAAACATTCTCACCATGCTCTCGCTGGCAGAACTCGGCGTCGGCACTGCCATTACCTACAGCATGTACAAGCCGCTGGCTGAGGGTGACCAGAAGCTGATTTTGTCGCTGATGACGCTCTACCGGAAGTTTTACACGGTCATCGGCATCACCGTAGGCGTGCTCGGTGCGGCACTCACACCGTTTTTGCAGTATATCATCCGCGACATTCCCGACATCCCGCACATCCGCCTGATTTACCTCATGTTCGTGCTGGATTCTTCGATCTCGTATTTTCTGGTCTACAAGCAGTCCCTGATCAGTGCGGACCAAAAGCAGCACATCGTCACGTCCTACCAATATAAGACCAGCATGGCGGTCACGGCCGCGCAGTGTGCGGCGCTGCTGCTGACCGGGGACTACATCCTGTACCTTGCGCTGAAGCTCTGCGCAACGTTTGTCTGCAATGCACTCCTTGCGCGCAAAGCCGACCGGCTCTACCCGTATTTGAAGCAGAAAACCGTGCAGCCGCTCCCCGCGCCGGTACGGCAGGACATCTCCAAGAACATCCGGGCCATGATCGCCCACAAGCTCGGCAGCGTCGTCGTGTTTGGGACGGACAACGTCCTGATCGCCTATTTTGTCGGTGCCGTCTCCGTCGGTCTCTATTCCAACTATCTTCTGATCACACAGAGCCTGAAATCCGCCTACTCCATGATCTTCCGCGCCATGACGGCCAGCATCGGCAATCTGTGCGCTGCGGAGGACACCGCACACGCGCAGGCGGTCTTCTGGCGGGTCGATCTTCTGACGCGCTGGATCTACGGCTTTTCCGCCGTGTGTCTGGTCGTCCTGTTCAACCCCTTTATCTCGCTCTGGCTCGGTGCGGACTATCTGTTTTCCATGCCCATCGTGCTGCTGATCGTTTTGAGTTTTTATGTGACCGGTATGCGCCAGAGCGTGCTCACCTTCCGCGAGGCCATGGGGCTATACTGGTACGACCGGCACAAGCCGCTCTTCGAGTCTGCGATCAATCTTGCCGTGTCGATCCTGCTGGCCAAGCCGTTTGGCATCGTCGGCATCTTCATCGGTACCGTCGTCAGCACGCTGTCCACCTGCACATGGGTCGAACCGTACATCCTGTTCCGGCATGGCTTCGGTGCTCCGGTCGGCAAATATTTTGTGCACTACGCGCTGAACACACTCCTCACGGCTTTCGCCGGTGCAGCAACATGGTGCATCTGTGCACTGCTCCCGCAGACGGGCTTTGGGTCATTCATCATCAAAGTATTGCTGTGTTGCGTGATCCCGAATTTGTTTTTCTTGCTCGTGTACGGAAAAACAAGCGAATTTCGCTACTTTCTGACTCTGGGGAAGTCGGTGCTCGGCAAGTGGATGCACAAATCTGCTTAAGCGCAAATCACAGAGAGAACACATAGGGCAGATGGCACGCTTGTGCCATCTGTTTTTTATTTGTGCACATACTGCCACAGCTTTCTGTACACGCGCAGCGAAGCCGGACACACATAATACGCACCGACACGCAGCAGCATTCCGGCGGAGATATAACCGGTATACCATCGTCCATGCAGACAGCTTTTCAGCTGCGCATCGCACCGGCCGTCGTACTCCATCGAGTCACAGTACAAAAACCGGAGCGCTCTCGCCCAAGAAAGTCTTGCAAGCTCCTTTTCCCGCTCCCGCTCAAAGAACTCTGCGCGGCGTATCAAGACCTGCATCCGGTCGGTGTCCAGAGCCTCTGTACGGCGCAGATTTGCAATGATCCCGTCATTATTCTGATAGTACGCATAAAGCCGGTCTGAGCAAATTGCCACTTTCTCACTGGCGTACAGCCAGCGGTAGGACACATCTGTATCCTTCCATTTGATCCCATAGGTGAATGGAAAACGCTCCGCGATCTCTCGGCGCATCAGCTTTGCCCACGGAACAGCAAATATGGTCGCGTACGGGTTTTCTCCCGATGCCTGAAGCTGCATTTTGCAAGCTTGCTTTCCCGGCACGACCTGCACCGTTCCTGCTTCGTCGAATGCAAAGTGGGCGCTATCTGTTGTGCTATAACCGCAGACGGCGACCTCTGCACCCGTTGTCTGAGCCGCAAAAACCAGCCGTTCAATATAGTTTTTTGCAATGTAATCATCAGAATCTATGTAAGCAATGTAGGCTCCGCAAGATTTCGACACGCCGAGATTTCGGGCAGCAGATGCTCCGTAATTGGTCTGATGATAAACCGTGATCCGTGCATCCTCCAGTGCCAGCCGATCACAGATCTCGCCGCTTTTGTCCGGCGACCCATCGTCCACTAGTATGATCTCCAGATTGCGGTAAGTCTGCTCCATGATGCTGCGCACGCACCGCTCTACATACGGCTCAACTTTATACACCGCAACGATCACCGATACCAGTGGCTGCGTCTGCGCACACGCTGCCGATTCTTCGGAAAAACACTTCTTCACTTTCTGCTCCGCCTGTTGCATATTCCGCCCTCCAATTGCAGCTACATTCACCTTAGTTCTCTGAATCTCGGATAGATTGCTTCCACTCTCCGCGGATGATGAGATCCAGCCCTCGGAACAGTCTGCTGTGCGAATACAGGAAAAAGCCGACCTTCCCGTATTTCTGGTATGCCCGGCGCATGCGCAGATTCCCCATGCGGGCGCGTGTCCCCCAGTGCGTGGATTCATAATGATGAATGCTGACTGTGTGCTCCGTAAGCGTCAGCGCCCCGGTCTCGTAATGCATGGGGCAAAAATACTCCGTGGGATAGATCGTCATGCTCTCCACCTGTTGAAGCCGATCTTCATCGACAAACCCCTTTTTCTTCAGCAGCCGCGTCTGGTACTTGACACAGGGTGCCGTGTTCAGCGAGCCGTCCGGATTCAAGAAAGAGACCGTGTCATAATCGTCCCGCATCTCTTTCACCAATGCGTTGCCCGCCTCTGCGCCGAAGCCCAGTCCGAGATTCACGCCGCCGGTGCACCCGATGCCTGCAAAGGCCGCATGGGTGCGCTGCGCATCCAAGCTCTGGAGCAGCTCCACATCGGTATCCAAATAGAATCCGCCATGCTGATACAGGATGTCCAGCCGCGCATAGTCAGAGACGAATGCCCACTTCTTTGCAGCATACGCCTGCTGCATATACAGGTTTTTCGTCACGTCATAATTCGTTTCGTCCCAACGAATGATCTCATAATCCGGGCACTGCATCTTCCAGCTCTCGATGCATTTTTTCTCGAGCGCACTCATTTCATTTCCGCCAAACCAGCAGTAGTGGATCACTTTCGGAATCATAGCTTCCCCTCAATCCCTTCGATACAAATCTCTCGTATAGACCTTCTCGCGCACGTCGTCGAGCGCGGGCTCGGCACGGTTGGCGATGATGACGGCCGCCATGCGCTTGAACTCGGCCAGCGACGCGATCACCGGCAGGCCGGTAAAGGAGGCCTCTGTGAGCGTCGGCTCATAGATCACGACGCTTGCGCCCGCGCGGCGCAGCCGCTCGATGACGCCGCGGATGCTCGACTCGCGGAAGTTGTCGGAATGCGCCTTCATCGTCAGGCGGTACACGCCGATGACGCCGCCCGCCGCCTTTTGCAGCACCATGCGGGCAATGTGATCCTTGCGCTCGTCATTGGCGGCAACGGAGGCGCTGATGATCCGGTTCGGGATGTCGCCGAAGTTTGCCACCAGCTGCCGCGTGTCCTTCGGCAGGCAGTAGCCGCCGTAGCCGAACGACGGATTGTTGTAGTGTGCGCCGATGCGCGGGTCGAGGCACACGCCGTCGATGATCTGGCGCGTATCGAGTCCCTTGAGCTCGCAGTAGGTATCGAGCTCGTTGAAATAGCTCACGCGCACGGCGAGATACGTGTTGGCAAAAAGCTTGATGGCCTCGGCCTCCGTCGCGTTCGGGTACAGCGTCGGGATGTCCGTCTCCGCCGCGCCCTGCTGCAGCAGGGACGCAAACAGGCGCGCATCCGCCTCCGTCGCCGTGCCGCCGCGCGGGCGGCCGACCACGATGCGGCTCGGGTGCAGGTTGTCATACAACGCCCTGCCCTCGCGCAGAAACTCCGGCGAGAACAGCAGCCGCGCGCAGCCGAACCTGCCCACGATGCGCTCCGTATAGCCGACCGGCACCGTGGACTTGATGACCACGAGCGCGCCGGGATTGACCCTGCCCACGAGCGAGAGCACCGCCTCGACGGTCGAGGTGTTGAAGATCTGCTGCTCGGGGTCGTAGTCCGTCGGCGTGGCGATGATGACCACGTCTGCCGTGCGGTAGGCCTGCTCGGCGTCCACGGTGGCCGTGAGCGTGAGCGGCTTCGTGCGCAGAAAGTCCGTAATCTCGGCGTCGACGATCGGCGAGACGCCGCGGTTGATGTTTTCGGCTTTGACGGGGGTCGTGGTCACGGCGGTGACGGCGTTGTGCTGCGCGAGCAGCACCGCCTGCGCCAGGCCGACATAGCCCACACCGGCTACGGTAATGTTCATCTTGTTTCTCCGGTTTCTCAGGTCGTTTCTCTGTGCGGCGTGACGGGCGGAAAGGCCGTCACTCCAAAATGTCATACTGCTTCATCAGTTCGATGCGCTCCCGCGCCAGCCGGAGCGAGCCGGCCGCGCTGTCCGCCGTGGTCTGCCGCTTTTCCCGGGCATAGTGCGCGAGGCGCTGCGCCCACGCGGCCGGCAGCAGCCACGTGTGCTTTTTCAGATACGGGTAGCGCCGCGCGAGCGCGCTCCGCGGCGGGAACACGGTGCGCAGCACGCTGCTGCGCCCGCCCGTGCGGCTGGCCCGGACGGCGTTGAGCGTCACGGTGGATGCGTGCAGGCGCGTGTAGTCATTGGAGCCGTAAACGCCGCCGCAGAGCGTGTCGTGCAGCAGCGGCGCAACATCCATAGTATCCTCCCACGGCGCGGGTAAGTCAAGCTCTATTCCGAGATCGTTTGCGGCAATGCAAAACGCCGCGGCGGCAAACGTCGCCGCGTGCACGGTCCGACACTGGTCATGCAGGCGCAGCCAGTCGATCTGATCGTGATAGGCGCGCGCCCACAGGCCAATATCGCAAAACTGCCGCAGGCCGATGCCGCTGCGCACAAAGTGCTTGTAGGCGTGCAGGATCAGATACAGCAGATGCTCGTGCGGCGGCATGGCGAGAAAACCGTCGATCTCGACGGGATGTAAGTCGGCAAAAAAGCGGTTCAGGTCGTCGTGGGCGTCCTCGGCGCTGTCAAACAGGTGCCGGTGCAGCTCGATGTAAAGCGGGCTGCCCTCTTTCGTATAGGACACCTCGTCCGCCGCGGCCAGCTCGTCCGCGGGCGTGTCGGTGGTCAGGCCATTTGCCAGCAGCCGCGCATGGCATGCCGGAAACTCCGCCTCCGGGATGTAGAGATCGTCGTCCGCGCTGATGCGGTGATCCTGGAGCGGGTACAGCCGGCTGCACAGCTGCCCCTTGACCACGACGGGGTGCAGCCCCGCCGCGCGCAGGTCGCCATAGAGCGCGGCAAACTCCGCCGCGCGCAGGGTCTGGTGCAGTACCTGCCCGATGACCTGCTGCTTCACCGCCGCGAACAGCGCCGCGTTTTCCGCTGCGGCGGGCGCTTTGCGGGCCGCCTCGAAGAGGAGCGGCGTCAGCTTCTGCTGCCCCGCCAGCGCAAAAACGGCAGACCAGTCCACGTTTTCAGCGGGGATCTCCCCGCCGGAAACGGCCACTTTGGCGATATGCAGAAATTGTGTTTCGGTAGCGGTCAGGGTCATGTTCGTGTGCCGAGCCCTTTCTTTGTGTGATTCGATGGCGTGTGCGACAAGCAGCGACGCCGCGCCGAGCAGCGCGCCGAGCGTGTTGCAGAGCACGTCGTCCGTCTCCGCAAGTCCCAGCGCGAAGCGATACTGCGCGTACTCGATCCCCGCGCTGAGCAGGCAGCCGGTAAGGGTTGTGACGCCGATCCGAAGCCAACGGTTCCACCGGCGCGGCAGGGCGTTCGAGAGCGTGAGGCCGAGCGGGAAGAAGAGAAATACGTTCATCAGCATCTCGCGGTAGAGCTCCGGCTGCACCCGCGCAGCGGTAAGGGCGGCAAAGGGGGTGAGGATAAGGCCGCCGCCCTCAGCGCGGCTGAACAGGGTCGCATAAAGGATCACCGCAGCGCTCATGAGCAGCAGCGCAAGATTCCCCGGCCGCCACTGCCGCTCGGCCACGCGGGCAGATAACGCGCCCCAGACGGCAAGAAGCAGCGGCATGGCGACCAGCACACCGATCAGCGATCGGGAGTAGATGTAGTGGAGCATGTTAATCAACTTTTATGCGCGATTTTTCGGACGATGATCTTCATATATCCCAGAATAACCTGAAACTCAGCTCGTTTTTTGAACAGGATAAAAAAGCTTATATTGGGAAGAACCGCACATATAAGGATTTTCGCTAAAAAAACAATCCACTGATTGAACATAGGAATACTGTCGCAAATTATCAAGCAAATCGCGCCCACCCCCAAAGAGGCCAGAAGGTAGAGCAAATATGTTGCAAAGTAGTGTTTCAGCTTTCGTTTGAACAGCTTTTTATGGATAATATACGGATCATACCAAAAATAAACACACAGCCTACTGATGATAGTACCAAGTAGAATACCAGAAATACCAAGTGGGTAAGCGAGTATGATGGATGCTGCCAAGTTAATCATAGCAGCAATAAGCGGGCGGTATTTCCCCACCTTGAACAAGCCAGTAACTTCTCTGTATGTTGTAGAAGCATACTGGACGCCGGCGGTATAGTAATTGACAATAATAATAAATACGGTCCAGTTGGGGAGCAGATAATCTTTCCCTATCCACAACGAAATAAATGGCTTCAATAACACGCCCAGACAAATACCGGTAAAACCGTACAGCCAAAATGAGGCAAAGAAGAGATTATAAAACATCTTCTCATTGGCTTCTTTACTCTCAGTAGCGTTGTAATTACCGATACTGGCTGTCATTGAGTAGAAGATATAACTCAAGAACGTCCGAATTACATCCACAATATAGACGTAATTGGAGTACAGCCCAACAGATGCCAAGCCTTGAAACTTGGAAATCAGAATATTATCCGTACTGCTGATGATCGTTCCACTGATCTTATAGAGGAAGAGCGATTTTACATTTTCCTTCAACGACTGTTTCTGCTCAAAAGATATTTCTCCAGCGCTGGAATCTGTTAAGAACGGGAATTTTTTATCGGTTACTCTTGCAATCCACGCATTTTCAGCAAGTTGAAAAGCAATAATACAAATGAGTGTTGGGATATATGCATGGAAGGAAACCAGAACAACCATTTCTCCTATATTTCTCAACACCATGAAAATGGAATGATATAGGGAGATAACTCTGTTCTGTTGGCTCGCTGTTAAGAGAGATTGTTTATACGAAAAGAAATACGAACTCGCAGACTGAAACAGGAAAAGAAGATAAATTATATATATGTTTTCCGGTATTGTAACCGTCCCTTTAATCAGATGCGGCAAAAACGGCATGAGGATGCAGCCGAGCACAAATACTGTTGTGCCAACACCTCTGTACACACGTTTATACACGTGCATATAGCCCTTTACTGAAACCATATCTCCGTCCGCGAGTGGCTTATACAGGCTATAAATAATAGCTGTAGCAAACCCCAAATTGGCAAGAGAGAGCAGCGAGAGCACATTCGTAAACAGTCCCGATACCCCAAGATACTCTTTCCCCAGCAACGCAATAAACATCCAACGGGTAAAAAAACCCATTAAGATGCTGAGAATCTGGCTTCCTACGCCAAACGCCATGTTTTTCAGCGAATTAGATGTGCGGGACGTATCCATAGTTATCCTCTTCTGATGATGCCTTTCAGCTTTCTCTTAACAATAGAGAAAAAGTTTTTGCGATAGTAACGCCAAAGGCACTCCTTTTTCTCCTTTTCAAAATTAAACATTGCTAAATAATCTGCTGTTTCCTTATCAGGTAACTCGTTATAGTTTTGAGCCATCCGCGCAATAATATCTTGCCAAAAGACAATGTGGTCTTTATCAAGTTCCTTAACATTATCCCTTAAAAAAGCGGCTAATGCTTCTCGAAAGTTTCCCTCAACATGAAACCCAAAGTCGTTTACATTGCCGCCTTCTGCAACGATCCCTATCATTGTACGGAAGCATTTTTCGCAATGGTTACAGTTTTCCTCTTTAAACGAACATACTCTGAGCTTGATTGGTTGACTAAAATCTTTTTTTGCCTTAACAATTGTTCTGATCTTTTCTTGCCTGCTCAATTCATATGCATCATGAACAACATTACATGAAGCTACTTTAAATTCACGATCAATTCTGGGGTCTGATACGCAATTAACAGCCTGACCGAATGTATAAGAGCTTCCAATATATATTGTTTTAATACGGTAGTAATATGCTACTATGGAAGCCACGCCCAAAAACGCAAGAGAATGTTGAAATCCGAACCACCATGAATTATGTAGGTACTTATTCAAGAATTTGTTCACAATTTCAGGTCTTATAAATGTTGCAAAATTAGACTTAATATATTCCGTTTGCAGATGATTTTCTTCTGCAAATTTGTTAATTGCAGAGATATCTGCTTCAAACACGCGGCTCTCTTCGTCTCTATCGACACACCATCCAAACGTGTCTATCAAAACCGGATTGGAGTCCCTTATTCGCAGAAAAGATGTCGTTGCATCAACACCACCAGTAAAGAGAAGGGCGCTTTCTTTCTCCGCATGATAATCATTATTTACAATCTTTGCCGCAATCAAAGAACCACCGAAACTATAGTTGCGGTACATTTCTTGAAATCCGCGCTTAATCTTCGGTAAACATTCATAAAACTGTTGATCTACCTCTTCAATCCAAACAAGGCAATCAAACAGCCACGCAAATTGCATAATATTAGAAAGGATGGGAGCCGCCAAAACGCTTTTGGGGATATTAGAAATATCAAATCCGAACTCAGCAAACATTTCGCAGCATGGAGAAAAATAACGAGTCAAGCCCTTGGACACATCCAGATGATATGTAACACAATTTCTTTCGACTTTTATTTCTTTAATCCAGATGCTTTCCATATATTACACCTCAAATTGCGCTTTCCAGCGGGCAATCTCATCAAACGGAATATTCAGATTGATCTCAAATTCACTGTTTATCAGCGACGGCAGTTCATCAAGCGCGTCTTTTTCAATAGTAATAAGCCCTGTATCAGCGCTGATGCTTTGCGCACGCTCATCTATTGAAATGACGATTGCTCTCTTTTTGTGACGCAGCGCATAAATACCGCCGTGCAGGCGCGTGCCTACATACTCGATATTGTCCCGCAGGAGAACGGTCTCATAAGCCGATTTGTGCGGCGGGATTACTTCAATCCCGTCCGTATTAGAAAACATGTTGAAATATGCCTCATCCTTATCACCCTGAATCCAGAAAGAAACATGGTCGTATTCACGCTTAAGTGTGTCAATCAGCAGTTGATCTTGCAAATCCGCTTTTGCTCTTGCGGTCAAAGTGAAAACTACGTTGTCCGCTTTTTTTGCCGGGATCTGTGCGCAAAAATCTGGTGTCAGCGCCCACATAGTTACGCAGCCAGTGTTGATAGCCTTCAAGCCAAGCACATCTTCTACATAGCGCTTGCTGCGCTCATCCCGAACGCTATGCAAAAAAGAATGGCTCAGTATCTTGCGATATAAATGCGTCGTGTAAGCATCGGTATGTTCTCCGGCACCTGCACCTACTCCGACACAGACCGAGTTTGCCAATGGCTTGCAGTTGAAAAAGTTCACATTCCACTGCGGATAGTGCGTCAGCATATTCTTTGCTAATATGTTGCTGCCGCCGATAAATTTATAATCGCAGGTCGCATAGTTTTGAACGGCAAACGAATTTCGCCAAATTGCGTAGCTGTGGAAAGCGGGAACATGTGTGGGCAGATGAAACACAAAGCTCTTTGCCAGAATCGGTGTAAGCTCTTGCTCAACACACTCCATGATAATATGATCGCCAACATTGCTTGTACCTATCGAGGTATCTAATAGCATCACTTTTTTCATATTATCCCTCCATTCAGTCTCTTCGTAAGTCTCCTTATGATCCGTCCCACTCGCGCCCGCATCTGTTTGCGCTTCGGCAGCCAACTCATCGAATACCAGTGGATTGAGTAGGTGTTCTCCGTTTTTGTCAGCTTGCCTGTAATGCTGTCCAGCGGGTTGAAGTAGTCCGCCGGATAAACATGAATCCCCGCAACCAGCTGCTCCTGCCCGTTGCGCACAAGGCCGAAATGTTCCATCACGTCCGTGTTCAGCCGCGGACAGCCTACAGTATTCAAGCTCCCGTCCGCATTGGTGAAGTGCAGCGTTTTATATTCCTCGATCATCGCCTGAATCACCGGGTGATGCGCCTCAGCGGCCACGACCTGACCGCTGTTGACATACTGCTCATTCTCAAATCCAATGAATCCCTCGTCATCCAGCAGTGGTGAAATGTCCCGCACGACCTCCACGTCGGTGTCAAAATACACGCCGCCATGCTGCTCCAGCACGATCAGGCGCATGACGTCGGACACGAAGGCGTATTTCTTCGCGGCATACGCCTCCGCCGTGAAGGGCATGGCAAGATAGTCGCAGTTGTCTTCGTTCCACTCGCGGATCTCAAAATCCGGGCAGAATCGGCGCCAACTGGCAATGCATTTCTCGGCAAGCTCCGGCTTTTCGCCGCGGCCAAACCAGCAGTAGTGAATGATCTTGGGGATCATGGGGTCAGTCCTCCATCAGCGCGTAGATTTTCTCGACCTCCGCGCTATTCGTATAATCTCTCTTTGCGCAGTTTTCCGACAGCTGCTGCATCCGGACAGGGTCGCGCAGCAATGCGGCAATTCCGGCGGCGCAGCCCGCGTTATCCATGGGAACGATCACGCCGTCCACGCCGTCGGCAAGCTGGCTGGCGGAGGTGGCGTAGTCCGTGATGACGACCGGCTTTCCGAGAAGCTGCGCCTCCCGCACGGTGACGGCCTTGCCCTCGTAGCGCGACGGCTGCACATACAGGTCGCAGGCGCGCATATAGGGGTACGGGTTATCTTTTTTGCCGAGGATGATAACGCGATCCTGCATCCCAGCATCATGGATCTTCTGGCGGATCAGCGGCTCGCTGCCGCCATAGCCGATGAGATACCACTTCACGTCAAGGCCGTCCGCCACCAAACGGCGGCAGATATCCGGCACGTTGTCAAAATTCTTTTGTTCTGAAAAGCGGCCAACAGATAACAGCATTAAACTATCACCACAGCCAATTTCGGCTAAAGGATTAAAAGCAACGCTGCGCTTTAGAACAAATGCTTTCGACAATATATTTTCGATCAACAACGAGTGGAATCGGCTTAGATATGGATGTGCTTTGTCAAAAGCAGCTTTGCAATTTTCAGAGACATTGACCGCATAGTCGGACATTCCCCACATCTCTCTTTCTATGTTGTCGCAAAATTGGATACGAGATGCATCGGTATGGAACCATGCAAGCTTTACCCTCGCATTTACTTTCTTCCCAATGATATAATGCGGATCATTGAAGCTTATTGCTAAATCATATTCTCCAGGGATATTGGGCAGATACGGCATGCTCAACTTATGAAAATACTGCTTGTAGTTATGTGGAAAATGCAAAGTTCCGCGTGACAACGCTGAGCGCATTCTGGCATAACAACGCGCAAATGCAATTCCGATATTTCCGTTGCGCAGATTAGCAGAGATTGGCTGCGTGAGCGCCTTGTAGCTTGAATTCTCTGGAAGCAGATTCACATGCTCGTTGATCAGCGGCATAAACTCGCCAGAGTGACTTAGTAAGAACAAGTCCACCGCGTACTTGCTGTAGTCTATCGTGTCAAGCAATCCAAGCAAACTGCTCTCCGCGCCGCCGAGTTCCATATTGAAATGAATGATAAGGATACGTTTTTTCATTTAATCAAACTGTGCTTTCCATTCTTCTATTGCCGAGAAATCCACATTGACCTTGGTATCAAATTCAGAATTGATTTTTTCTTCAAGTTCTGTATCGAGTTTGCTTCTCGGAATGCAATTATTAGCAACGCTACTTTGCATAGCGGTCATCCGCTCATCCAGCGTAATGATAATACACCTCGCTTTGTGACGCATTGCAAATACACCTCCATGAAACCGCGTCCCGATATAGTCGATTTCAATGTCAGAATTCAACAATCCTTCGTAGCTATCAACACATGGAGGCAACTGATTTATACCCCCCTCCGTATAAATCGACAGCAAATAGTCCCTATCGTAAATGCCTTGCGGCATAAAGAAAACAGTCTCATAATTGTTCCGAGCAATATCAATCAACATTCTGTCTCTTTGCGGATCTCTGTTGTAGTCTGTTAGTGAAACTACTGCTACCTCACCTTTCCTGCGATGAATATCGCTGCAAAAGTCAGGATTAAGCTTCCACAATGTAAGGCATCCCGTATTTAATGCCTTAAACCCCAATTTGTTTAGTGACTCTTTTGCCTGTTCTGTGCGAACACTATGGATATGCTCCTTGCTTAGTACCTTTTGATATATAGCCCTCGTATATGCTCTTGACAGGCCGCTATTCAAGAAAGCAGAACCACCTACACCCACAAGGACTGAATTCCTAAAAGGCTTGCAGGTCAACAAGCTCAAATCCCATTGGTTACTCCTGTGGAGCAAATTGGGAGAAAGCAAATTGGTTCCGCAGACAAACTTATATTTTGAATTAGCGATTTCGCCCGCAGAATCGGGTAAACGGCCAACATTCTGCATCACAGAGAAACTCCTTAGATGTGTGGGCGCAGTGAGAACGAAATATTTTTCCAAGAAAGTCCGCATCTCTTCACGGAAGCAACGCATAATGATTTCATCGCCAAGATTTGTTGTTCCAACAGATGTGTCAAGCAGAGTTACTCGCTCCATAAAGATGTTCTCCTAATCAAAGATTTCTATATCGCCAGTTGATCAGCTTTACATACCACTTGCTTGTGTCCTTTATAGCCTGTGTTCCAGCCCATGGTGTCTTTTCCACGGCATCCCAATACAGCTTTTTCAGTGGGTGGTGGCAAGTCCGCACCCAAGGTCGACTTGTAAAACTGGGTGTATAGTGGAGCACAACAGGATGTGCTTTTGCCTGTGCAATCTCTTCTTCACTGTAAAATGGACTTTCTTCACGAAAGTACTTTAAGATTCTGGCGCAACTCATTATGTAATGGATCGTCATAACATTATATTTTAACGGAAGGATAGAAACGTCCTGATGGAAAAGCCCATTCAGCACACCCTGATCATGGTGTGTAACGCTCCCTTGGTGCCGTGCAATGAAATCAAGGCAAGCCCACTCCGTGTCGATACTTCTCCATTTATTAAGATTAATTAGCAAAAGGCCCGCATTAAAGTACTTTTCCCCGCAATGCGCACCGATACTTTCTTTTGTTTCTCGGCTGACCGTATCCTGCACAGCCGCAATGGTACATCCGCGCATATCCCAATTCCAAAGTTCATCTATACAATCACAGACAATCATGTCACAATCCAGATATAAGCAGCGGGAAACATCCGCAGGAAGCATACTTCCAATAAATAAACGGCCATAGGAACTTAGCGAAATAGGCCACTGCATATTCAGCGTCAATTTCTCACTCCACTTGGAAAAATCAATCCACTGAAGCCGCGAAAGCGGGAATTGGTTGATGATCTGCTGAAGCTTTCCTTTGCTATCAGAAGAAATACCATTATCAATCACATAAATGACAATCGCCGAACCCGCATTGTGGGAAAGCAACGAGTAAATCGATGCTCCCATATGCTGTGCGTAGTTATCATCGCTGGAATATACGATGTGCATAGGTTGCATTTCAGTGTCCCGCCTTTCTCCTGATATACCCCGTCAGCAGCCACCCCGCTGGTGTACACAGCACCGTCAGCAGCTTTTTGGGGGATTCCCTGATATAGTTCCGATTCCCAGCAATCTGGCTGCTGGAGCAATAATGGATGATATTTTTAAGCTGATACTGCCAAGTCAGCCCCGGCACATCCATGATTGCTCTCCGGAGTTCGGCAAAGCTGCGGGGGCTATTGACATATTGCTTCCAGATGTTCGCCGTCATGCCGTCCGGCTGATACTCCACCAAGCAGAAGCACTGGTTGACAGGATGAAACCGATACTGTCTGGACAGCTTAATGATCAAGTAGTGTGGATTAAAGTTTTTCTCGCCAGCAAACACAGGCATCGGAGCTACAGTGCGCAGCAAGTCATTACGCACAACATATTTTTTGTCTCCCATAGCCGGAACACAAAGTAGGGATGCTGCGTTGATCAGTTCACTGTCCGGCAGTATTTTTCCAATCAGATCTCCATCCTGATCCACATCCAAACCAACCAGCCCTGCCGCGCCACTGTCCTTTACCTTTTGCCATTCATTGAGGATTCGTTCTATTGCATCTTCTGGCATAGAATCGTCAGAGTCGATACATACTGACAGTTCCGTTTCCATATTTGCAATAGCGGTATTATATCCTGTGTGCAGGCCGCCATTCTCTTTATAGATATAGCGAATGGGATATCCGTTTTCACGCTCCTGCCATTCTGCGACAAGTTCTTTTGTATGGTCTGTTGAGCCATCATCGATAATCAGCCACTCGAAGTTCTTGCAAGTCTGACGATTCAGGCTTTCATAGCACTTAGGCAAGATATAAGCTCGATTATATGTCGGGGTAAAAACAGTTATCTTCGGCATTGCAACGTTCAAGTCCTTTACTTATCTGATAAAAGCAATCTTTCCGTCTGTAACAGCGAGCATTTCCTTCTTCTTGCTTTCGTCAAGGCCATAGCCCATGCGGTACTCATCGCCAAACGTGTTTGTTTCGTCCATTTGAGATTGAAACCGCGCGACATATTCGTCCACACCGCAAATTTCCTTGGCCGGAACACCGGCAACAACTGTCCTTGCAGGCACGTCATGCGCAACAATGCTGCCAGCACCAATCACAGCATAGTCACCGATAGTAACACCGGGCAAAATGGTAGCATTTGCTCCTATAAAAACATGGTCGCCAATATGCACCTGTCCGATTTTTGTATACCCAAGTGTTTTCTTTGTGCTGGCATCATGCGCCATAACCGTCACGCGGATACTCATCGTCACGTCATCGCCGATTGTAATCAAAAAGCAATGTGACGGGTCAATGAAACAGCCCTGCTGGCGGTTGAAGTTCTCGCCAACCTTCATCCCGCGTTCAATCAGAGCCTCGGTGGGAACCTCACGGTTCAGCAGTAAAAGAATTCTTTTTAGAATTGCCATGCAATAACTCACTTCTTTAATATCATTTTTTCTACTTGAAAAACAAATTCACTTAGTACTGACGACAGTAAAAAGGCAACGGCCATGTTGAGAAAAGCGCTCTGAAAGTTTTGCATTTTTAACGGCCCCATCAAGAAAATGTAGTGTACAAGATAGAATTCGTAGGTTCTCTTGCCTAACGAAGCAACGCATGATTTCACTGAAGAACTCGCTGTCGCCTCAAACAATTCTCCAGTCTGAAACAGGAACACTATGATTGACAGTGCAAGAATCAAGGCACACAGCTCCGTTGCGACAGAGTTGTAAAAGGGCGTTCCGTCGAAAAAACAGCGGAAAGCCAAACGGCAGCAGCAAGAAAGAAATGCGGCGCTCAAAAGCAGTCCATAATGATATTTTCTGAGCAAAAGATGCGGTAAGACATAGAATCCAACAGCATAGCTCAGAAGCGAGTTTAGCAGCGTACACCAAATCTCCGGAACCGTATAGGCCAGCAGTACACAAACAGCAAGCCAGACTACCGCCATCAAAACAATTCCGCGTTTTCCCGGCCGGGCATGCGCCTGTAGAAGCGGTGTTAAAAGGTAGCAAATCAAGAGATGCGTCAAAAACCACAACTGCCCACAACCGGGGATGTACTTCTGTGTCAAGCCGCAAATTGGGATGATCGTCTGCCCCCAGATGGACAAATCAATAGACAATCCAGCAGCCAAATAGAGAATCGCCAGTATAGCAATAAATATGTAAAGTGGCAGTATCAACCGCTTTATCTTTCTTCCATACCACTTTAATTTGTTCTTTGGTGCCGCTTTCTGGCCGTGCAAATATCCAGATAAGATAAAGAACATCGGAACACCAATATTGAAGAGTTGCCCCAACATTCCCCCAACTAGGGTGCCAGATTCGTTGCATGCGTGGCAAAGGAAAATCAAGGCAGCGCCGCAAATGCGAATAACATCTATTGACATAGCTTGTGTTCCTCGACGCTCTTAATGTAGAACTCCTGTAGTTTTACGACTTCGGTAGTGATATCGAAGCCATGCGCAGCAATTTCGCTTCGGCGGTCAGTGCGAGGAAGATTCTTCTTTTCGAGAATCTTTTCCGCCCAAATCTCCGGTTCTGCCGATAGAGGTAGAACATCTACCAAACCCTCGGTCAGAATGCATTCAGGCGGCACCTTATCTGAGATTATGCAAGGCAAACCTGCGGCTTGTGCTTCTACCATTGTCACAGGCAGCCCCTCATACAACGACGGGAACACAAACACATCCATCGCCTGCATCAAATCAGCGACATCGCTGCGGATGCCGAGAAAACGAACATGCTCCGCAACGCCAAACGCCTGCGCTTTCGCCTGTATTTTCGGCATGTCTTCACCGCCGCCAGCCAGCAGAAGGACTGCGTTCGGCTCTTTTTTCAGCAGTGCAGCAAAGATATCGATGAGGAATGGATGATTTTTAGGCTGATTAAATCGGCCAACATGTCCAATCGTGAATTCGTTTTCAAGGCCAAGCTGCCGCCGCATTTCCTGGCGCTTGGTTGGGTCATAGGTGTAAGCTGCAACATCTATAGCATTGTTGATGATCTGATATGACGCTCCACCAAACATCCAATCGCCCGCATCTTTGCCGCAAGCGAAAAGATTGGTCGCATATTCAGGGATGCTCCGCTTATACCACAGCTTGATGGGATATTTCAAATTCTTATCCTGATTAGCACTGTGGCTGTGTGCAATCCGAACCGGGACATCATGCTGCTTGGCCGCCTTCAAAATGACGGAGCTCAGGCAGTCTTGATGGACATGAACCACCTTGTATCCCGTGTGTTCATCAAAGAAGCGATTCAGCGCAGATAAATAGCTTTTGCTCCACGGTACAAGACGCGGCAAGCGGTAGATTCTACCGCCAAGAGCCTCAATCTCATCATCAAACGCCGCCCGCTCCTGACAGTGTACCAGAAAATCAAACTGGATCTTCTCTCTGTCAATATGGCGGTAATAATTCATGAGCATGGACTCCAGACCGCCGCGATCCATATGGGTAACGACTTGCAAGACCCGAATTGGACTCATCACTCATCCTCCCAACTGCGCAAAATACTCTGCAACGGTCAGCCGCGCAAAGTCCTGATCAAACGGCTGGTTGATCGCATTGGCATAATAAAAATACGCCGCGTAGCCGACCACCATCAGCAGCGTCAGCAGCTTCCGGTCTCTGCCGCCGATCTTTTTCAGCATCCACGGCAGCGACAGCGACTGAAAAATCAAAAAGTAATTTGCCAGACGGCCGAAGTAATTCGCCGTGCCGAACAGACCGACAAACATGATCGCACCGTTGAGCATCGTCAGGTTCACAACCAGATTCTCCGTCTTGGAGCTGTCAGCAAACAGCTTGTCCCGGTAAAGATATGACAGCACGAGCGGCACATTGCAGACGAGCACACGGAAAATGTTGACGCCCTCGCCCGTGAAGGACGAGACCGTATACTCCTCGCCGAGCATCGTCGTGATGCTGACCACCGTGCCGACCAGCAGCTGCAGCAGAAATCCGGTAGCCAGAAACAGCGCCAGCATCCAGTAGGTTTTCTTCGTCCACGGGCGAAACTCCAGCAGCGGTACCAGCAGATACATCAGAGAATAGGGATGAATCAGCGTCGCAATGAGCACTCCCAGCACATAAGGGATCCACTTTTTTCGCAGCGCGAACAGCACCGAGATCACCGCGATGCCCACGGCCGCAGCCTGCTTGATGCCGGCAAAGGCGAACGTATAGCAGCCGGTGGTAAAGAGCAAAAAGACGGTCAGCGGGTAATTCGCAGAGAGCCTATGCGCAAAAACAATATAGCACGCGATGGTCAGAAACGCCCAGAACATCAGGAAATTCTGCGTGGAAACGCCATGCATTTTCAGCTGATAATTCACCCAGTCGAACAGCGGGTTTGCACCAATACTCTTGTCGGAGTCCTCCAAAAAGCTCTTGGAAATCAGCTCATAGCTGTGCCGGTAAGCGCCGGTGTCGTTGCAGCGCGTCCGCAGACCCGCAAAGCCCGCAAGCAGTACAAGAATCAGCAGCGTGCAGAACACCAGCCGATGCCGCCGGCTGGGCTGCAGCGGTCTGACCGCCACATGGTCAGCGCACCATGCCAAACCGACCGCTATGAGCATGAGGATAACTAACTCTCGCATTTCAGATCTCCAGATGTTTGATCGTCTCCGCCACGACGGTGGCCTTGCCAAACTGCCGCTCCATCCGCTCGCGCCCGCTGCAGCCCATCGCCGCCCGCTGCGCGGGAGGCAACTCGAGAAACTGCCGCATCACGGCATAGAGTGCGTCCGCATCGCGCGCGGGGCACAGATACCCGCTCACACTGGGCTCGACCGCCTCGCGGCAGCCGGGAATGTCGCTCGTGATGAGCGGACGGCCGGAGGCGGCAGCCT
>ERZ780207.948-NODE-948-length-27536-cov-15.939886_pt1 | contig 27536 bp, 20 predicted proteins | sample MGYA00510977_ERZ780207 | MGnify/ENA primary metagenome ERZ780207 (study PRJEB29588, sample SAMEA2151383) | human gut metagenome | biome: human gut; feature: human-associated habitat; material: faeces | place: Denmark | collected 2008/2010 ...
TTTTAGCCGTTGGAAACGGCTGATTATGGTTAACTCCATGCAAGCGAATGAAGCTCCACAGGAGCGAATGAGCGCAGCTTGGAGATTGCACAAAAGAGACTATGAGCCTCGTAGAGGGTCGGTTATGGTCAAGACTATTGATGCTACCACGACCGACCGTCTCCGACGCTCGCCACTACATTTGGGTCTGTCTCCAAGCTGCGCTCGCAAGCGAGCTTGCATGGAGTTAACCACAATTTGCCGTTTCCAACGGCTCAAAATCCCTCTTTTCAACTTTTTCAGTGCTTTCGATACTTCGCGTCCGCGTTAAATGGCAGTTATTCAATGTGTTGTCACAATTGTAGGCGGACGTGATGTATCACGTCCCTACCATTTTCTTTTTGACATATTTTGGTATCTTCGATACTGTTGGCTTTTGGGGCTTTTTGGTGTAGCATTTTGATGCCGTTTTTGAAAAAAATCTAATTTGGGTTACTTTGGATGACTACAAATTGTGATTTTTAACCATAAGTTTTGTAACTTTGTATCGTTTTTTGAAATATGTGAAAAAACAGAAAACATTTTAAACGTTGTTTAAAACATACACATACGGACAATCCTAAGTAGAACATATAGAATAATTATGGATAAGATTATTAGCAAACTTTTGGAAATTAAATGGTTAGCGTCAATTAAAGCAAATACAGCACCACGATGGATGGTATTGATTGTCGACCTTATCATCATCTCCTGCAGTTATCTTCTTTTGGCTACCAGTGAGGCGTTTATTCCTGGTCACTCTGTTAGCTCACTCGTTTTCCTCCGCAACTGGGGTATAGTGCTTGCAGTGTATTTGCTGATGATTTTTATCACCAAAAGTTACACTTCCGTTATTCGTCTGTCGGTTTTTGAAGACCTTTACCGCGAATTTTTGGTGGTGGTAGGTAGCACGATTTTACTTTTGATCATCAATGCCGTGTTGTCGGCTTGCTCTTACGAAGACTTGGCTCGCTCTTGGAATATCGTTATTATTGGTGCCATTTCATTCTCGTTCCTTGTGATGGAGCGATTGCTTATCAAGCACGCCTATTCAGTGCTTAGGCAGTACGACTCTTCCGAACGCAAGCGTGTGTTGGTGCTTGGCACTTCGACCGAATCGATTATTCTGGCAAACGCTTTGAAAACTGAGATTGGCGGTAAATACTTGCCAATTGGCTTGTTGGCTGAAAAAGGAGCGAATCCACCTGCTCAAATCAGTGGTTTCAAGGTGTTCCCCTACGATGAAAATACGCTGGTCAACACTTTCGTGGAAAACAGCATTCACGCTCTTATTTTCAACCACGACAAGGTGAAACTTGTGGGTCGTGAATATGCCGATTTCTTTATCAACAACAACTTGCGCATTCTCTCTCTCAACCACGTTGAGGAATTTTCTGGCGACGATAAGGGCGACGATAAGGGTGCAAATATCTCTACCCACGTTAAGAACGTGCAGATTGAAGACCTCTTGGGCCGCGACCCTATCGTGCTCGACAATTCGCTTGTGCGCTCCAATATCCGTGGTTCGGTGGTGATGATTACCGGCGCCTGTGGCTCGATTGGTAGCGAAATCGTTCGTCAGGTGGCAACTTATAAGGCTAAGAAAATCATCTTGGTCGACCAAGCCGAAACCCCTATGCACGACATGGCACTCGAAATGAAGGAGAAATTCCCCGAAGCTGACATCGTGCTCTTTATGGGCGACGTTCAGAACCGCGACCGTATGGAGCGTGCATTCGCCGAATACCGTCCACGATTCGTGTTCCACGCTGCGGCATACAAGCATGTGCCTATGATGGAAATCAACCCATCTGAAGCAGTGCTCACCAATGTGATGGGTACGAAAAACATTGCCGACCTTGCGCTCAAATACGATGTGTATAAGTTTGTGATGATTTCTACCGACAAGGCTGTGAACCCAACCAATGTGATGGGCTGCACCAAGCGTCTGGCAGAGGCTTACACTCAATCACTCTTCTTCGATGCAAAGCGCAAGGGTAAGAAAACCCAATTCATCACCACTCGCTTTGGCAATGTGCTCGGCAGCAACGGCTCTGTGATTCCTATTTTCCGCCGACAGATTGCCGAGGGTGGTCCGGTCACCATCACTCACCGCGACATCATTCGCTACTTTATGACCATTCCAGAGGCTTGTAGCCTTGTGCTTGAGGCTGGCTGTATGGGTAACGGTGGTGAAATCTATGTGTTCGACATGGGTAAACCAGTGAAGATTTACGATTTGGCTACTCGCATGATTTCGCTCGCAGGTCTGCGCCCAGGTGTGGATATCGAAATCAAGGAAATCGGTCTTCGTCCGGGCGAAAAGCTCTACGAGGAACTGCTCAACGATAAGGAGAAAACACTCGACTCCACTGAAAACGATAAAATTATGGTGGCGAAAGTGCGCACCTACGACTTCAACACCGTGTGCGACAATATCTCCAACATCATTTCCTTTGCCGCACATGGAAATGTTCACGATATGATCAAGTGCATGAAGATGTTCATTCCAGAATACCACAGTAATCATTCAGAGTTTGAACAAATCGACAAGGAAATCGAGGCTGAGCACAGCAAGGGCGTGAACGATAAGCCTGCGCAAGAATCCGAGATTTTCTATTAATTTTTACCACTTATAAATTAGAAAGCATCACCAATATGTGGATAGTACTGGCTATAGTCTCGTCTATTAGCCTCGGCTTTTACGACATAGTTAAAAAATTGGCGCTTGAGGGCAACAACGTGTTCCACGTGTTGTTCCTCAACACCTTTTTTTGCACTCTGTTCATGTCGCCAGTGCTCATCTACACCCTTGGTGATATGGACGGCAACTTCGTCCACCCCATGAGCCACTTCTATCTGTTCGTGAAAGCGATGATAGTGACCGCTTCGTGGTTGCTGGGCTATTTCTCCATCAAAAACTTGCCGCTCACTATTCAAGCCTCCATCAATGCCGTTCGCCCCATTTTGGTGCTTGTGGGTGCGCTCATCATCTTCGGCGAGTGCCCCAGTCCGCTCCAGTGGATTGGTATCGTGTTGGGCTTCGTGTCGCTGGTGTGGGTAGGCTTCATTGGGCATAAGGAGGGCATCTCGTTCACGCAAAACAAGTGGCTTTGGGCAGGCTTGGCAAGCGTGCTGCTTTGGGCTGCGAGTGGACTCTACGACAAGTTCCTCATGCTTCATTTCAAGCCCCTGAATGTGGAGGCTTGGTATTCGTTCTATCAGTTGGTGATTATGTTGGTGGTGATGGCACTGTTGAGGTTCCGCAAAAAGCGCTTCGACAAATTCCAGTGGCGCTGGTCAATCCTCTTCATCTCCTTCTTCATTTGTGTGGCCGACTTGACATTCTTCATGTGCCTCTCCGAGCCCGGCTCAATGGTGTCGATAGCCTCGATGATACGCCGATGCAGTGCCCTCGTGGCATTTATCTATGCCGTGATCGTGCTCCGCGAAGGCGACCTCAAACTCAAAATCATCGACCAGTGCATCCTTATCGCCGGCGTCCTCTGCATGGTCATCGGCAGCCTCTAATCCCCCTCCCCAGCCCCCCCTCTCTGTTCTCCCACCTCAGTCCCCCCCTTCCCTCTGTTCTCCCACGAAAACAAAAACATAAAAAACATCCTTGGAGGAATGTGGGATGCTTCGCATCTGGCGATGATATTGTGCGCTTTGCGTCATTGGAAACGAGTTTCCATGCCGCCAATCATACAATATCTTCGCCACCCTCTACCGAGGGCTAACCACATTCCTCCAAGGACAAAAACCACTCGCCTTACGGCGAAAAACCCTGCCTGCCTCCTTTATAAAAACCGAAAGTAGTAATCTAAAAAAACTACACAACCTAATGTCCGATTTGGGTTAAAACACGTACATCACATTTTGTTCAAAATCCAAATAATAACGCTCGCTTTGGTCTTTTATAGGAGCAAAATTGTAAAGAATACCGATTTGAACTTTCGTAAGGCGCATATAGTTCCACAACTGTTGACGATGCTCTGGTCCAAGAGCGGCAACAGCCTTACATTCAATTATCATATTATCTTTTACCAAAAAATCCACATGGTGCTTGTGGTTAATGCGCTGGCCATGAAACTCTACAGAGAAATAAAATTCACGCACGGCAAGAATATTCTTCTCTTGAAACGCAATTTCCAGCGCATCTTGATACATGTATTCGTTGAGAAACGGACCCATATCATTGTGAACGATTTGGCAACACCCAGTTATGTCATAACAATAGTTCTTTAATTTCACTGCCAAATCGGGATTGAAATCTGCTAATTTCTGAATTTTAAAGTACATGCTTTGGTAATTGGTTGGCTTTTAGTTCAAATCAGTTTGTAAAGCAAATGTATGAATAAATCCATTCTTATCAAAATCTAAGGTCTATTATATTTCGCAATTATAAGGAAGATGTGAATGTGGAATGGCTGGGTTGAATGGTTGGGTTGAATGGCTGTGTTGAATGGCTGTGTTGAATGGTTGGGTGGAATGGCTGGGTTTTTCGCCGTGAAACGGCGAGTGGTTTTTGTCCTTTTGGCGATGCCATCGACCTCGTAAGAGGGCGACGTTAGCGTTGTGGTGTGGCAGATTCAAGCCTCGGCTTGAAATCTGAAATGCCACAGCGATAACGACAGGTGCGAAGCACTGGCATCGCCAAAAGGATGTTTTTTATGTTTTTGTTTTCGTGGGAGAGCAGAGAGGGAACTTTCGTGGGAGAACTGAAAGAAGTCCGTGAGCCTTGGGTGGGGGGATTTGGGGGATTCGGGGGAAATCGTTATCTTTGCAATATCAATAATATGATTTAATTATGGCATCAATTTTGAAATCGGGCTTGCCTGTGGCGCTCTGCAGCGACCACGCCGGTTGGGCAACCAAGCAAGCAGTTATTGCGTATTTAGAGAAAGAAGGTATTCCTTACAAGGACTTTGGCACCTACAACGAGGAAAGTTGCGACTACCCCGACTTCGCACACCTTGCAGCCGTGGCTGTGGAGAGTGGCGAGTGCTACCCAGGCATTGCCGTGTGTGGTAGCGGCGAGGGCATCAACATGACCCTCAACAAGCATCAGGGCATTCGCTCTGCGCTTTGCTGGATTCCTGAGGTAGCTTCACTTTCGCGTCAGCACAACGATGCTAATTTCATCGCCATGCCCGGCCGTTTCGTGACCAACGACGAAGCCTTGGCAATGGTAAAAGTGTTCCTCAACACCGATTTTGAAGGTGGCCGCCACCAGCGTCGTATCGACAAAATCCCCCTGAAATAATTCCAAATAGGTAGGGACGTGATATTTCACGTCCGCCCAATGTGTTGATTTATAACGATTTGATGCGGACGCGAATTATCGCGTCCCTACCAATGATATTTTAAAATTCGATGGTGATATCCACCTTTTCCATGTCGCATTTGAATGGAGGGGTGAGTTTACTGATGGTGATTTCTCCGCCTGTGACGGTGGGGAAATTCTTTTTTACGGCTTGCGTGATGCGGTAAGCCACATTTTCGAGCAGCAGCGATGGCTGCGCCATTTCAGCCTCCACCGTGGCGTAGAGGTCGGCGTAGTTCACCGTGCCGTCGAGGTCGTCGTCGGTCATCGCCTTCTCCATGGGGCAATACACCTTCAGCGTCACCTCAAAGTGGTTGCCCACCACTCTCTCCTGTTCGCCCACGCCGTGGTAGGCGAAAAATTTCATCTTATGCAGTGTGATAGCGTTCATTTCTCCTGTTCTTTGTTTTCAATCCAAACGTATGCGCCCAGATCGGTAGCCGTGCCGTTGGTGAAGCGGTCGTTGCCATAGCGGTCGTAACGTGCGCTTTCGGGACAAAGGCTGATGTCGCCGCGCGCTATTGCGGGGCTCTCGTTCATCAATCTGTAGTCGAAGATGTATTTCTCGCGGTTCACGTAATATTTTGGGTCGGCTTCCCACACGCAGTTGAAGAAGTGGTCGTCGTCGTTGCCGCTCGACTTAAACAGCGTGTTGTAAATCCAAATATTGGTGCCGCTCATGTCGCCCAAGTTCACATCGTAGCCCAAGCCGTAACTGATGCTGTTCATGATTTTGCAGTCGAGAGGCATCAGCGAATTTTTCTCATCGTTTTGGAAGAACGCGATGTTCGGTCCCTCAATCGCCGCAAACAGATAGTAGTTGGCAAAGGTGCACTGTGTGGCGCGGATTTTGCCGCCCATGAACGCCACCACGCCATCGGGAGCGTCGCTAAACTCGGTGCCTTCCGCCTCCACCCATGCGTTGATGGTGAGCATACAGTACGACTCCGAATTATGTACCACGCTGTTGAGCAAGTGCAGCGATTGCCTTTCGGGATTATTGCTTGCCACCTGTATGCCGTATTGCGTGCTGTGAAGGTCCACGTATTGCAACTCATTGTCGTGGCTGCCGGCGAAAATCAGCAAGCCGCCCCATTGTCCCGACATAATATCGAAACTGATGTCGCCCACCACATGGTCGAGACGGTCGCCGCGCATCACTATCTGCTTGTCTTTTGTGCCGATAGCCTTCAGTGTGCCATACACCTCCAGAAGCGCCTTGTCGTGGAAGAGTAGGGTGGTGCCGGGGTCGATGGTCAGCGTCACGTTGGGGCTCACCACCAGTGAGTCGTAGATGATGTATGGCGTTTCGTTGGTCAGGTGGGTGTCTTCGGTAAGCGTCACGGCTTTAAGGGTGCGCACATCTTGCCCCCAGGCGTTGAGCGCCACGCTTTGCGTCACACCGTTGGTCACAAAGTCGATGCGGTTGTTGATTTCCTCCGGCTCGTTTTTGCTCAACTTATCCACATATCCCTCCACAAACACGTAGATGCTGTCGCCGCCGCGAATCTCAATATCGCGAAACACGCTGCCCTTCGTGCCGTCCACGTTCAGATAGAAGTGCGCCTTGCTGATACCAGCCACCTGTATGTTGGAAATGTTGATTTGCTTCTTGCTCCTATTGTAGATCACAAACTGCTTAGTGGCAGTGCCTTTCGTGGTCATCACCGTGTCGAATTTCACGGTGTCGACCGAAAAGGTGAGCACATCGTTGGGGTCGGTGGTAAACGAGTCGTCGATGCAACTCGTAAGCCCAAGCCCCATACACATACTTATTGCTATGTAGAAAAATAGTCGGTTCATTTTTTATGCTGTTGTTATAAAAGCAAAACGCACAACTTCGCAAAATATTGCCCCGCTATGGCGCTTTTGCTTAAAAAGAATGAGGCAGCCCCATCCTTTCGGGGTAGCCTCATTCCGAAGCGAAAATATGGAGTAAAAGTTAGCCAAGAATGATGTTCACGAGTGCTGTTACGTCGGATACGTTGATTACGCCGTCGGCATTGATGTCGCACACGGCGTCGGAGTAGGTGGTGTCGCCGAGGATGCGGTTCACGAGCGCTGTTACGTCGCTCACATTCACCACGCCATCGCCGTTCACGTCGCCGGTGAGGGATTCCACTTCAAAACCGCTCACGGTGAGGGAGGTTGGGTATTGGAGCAAGTTATTCAACTTCAAATAAGCGGATCCCGCTCCGACATACATATCGGTGGTGGGGCGAATGAATGTGAGGGTAGGCAAGTCGAAAATGTAGCCTCCCGTCACATTTTTCACATTGGTGAGAATGGAAGAGGTCACGCCCACGAGCAGATTGTTGCCAATGGTGGAGGTGTCGGTTGGGCGAACGAGTTTGTAAACATCTCCTTTCTTGTAGCCCTTCACCAGCAAGCCGGTTCCGGCAGGAGTGGCGCTTTGCTTTTGAGTGTAGGCAATCGTTTTGCTCACATTCACTTGATTCACCGTATAGGCTTCCACGCCCGAAGCGTCCCAATCCACGGGATGGGCGATGCAGATGGCTTCGGCAGAGTTGTTGCTGCTGAAGTAAGCATTGAGGCGGTCGATGGGTAGATCGGAATCGGCGCCAAATGCAGTCCAATTGTTGATTTTGCTCTTATAGGAAGCATAGTGTGCCCAATTCACATAGCATTTGAAGCCGGTGTTGTTGGCGCCATAGAACGCATCGCTGAATGTGGGAACGGAATTGCTGAGCAACACCAATTCATTGAGATTGCGTGCGTTCACGAATGCGTATTTACCGATTTCGGTACAAGTGGCGGGGATTCCCATCGAAGTCAATCCCGAGCCGTAGAACGAGTAGGCACCGATGCGTTCAATCAGCGGATTGTTTCGCACAGTTACATTTAATTTAGAAGCACCGTAGAAGAGGCTGTCGCCAAATTCGGTGATGAGGTATTTTTGATTGTTGAAGTCTTCGTAGCGGTCAACGGTAAATCCGGTAACACCGCTCGAAACGATGTAGGGGTGATACACATATTTCGCCTTGCCGGCATAGCTCACGCCGTCCACTACCAGCGGAGTGGGGTCGGTAACGGTGACGTGGTAGATGGTGCTGATTTTGTCTTGGTAGGTGAAATCGTAGGCACCGGCTTTTACATTGAGTGTGCCCCATTTGCTATTGTTTTTGTATTGCTGCACGGTGCCGGTGGGCACATAGAGTGTGCACGAAGTGGGGATACCGGTCAGCACCCACGATTCAGAGGCTGCCGATTGCGCATTATTGAGCACGATTTCCGCAAGTTGGGTATTGCCCTTCAGCGCATCATAGCCAAGGTTGGTGACCGATGAAGGAATTTTGATAGCCGGAATCTTATTGCCTGCAAACGAGGAAGTTTGCACATATTTAATACCGTAGGGCAGCTCGAGTCGGTTTTCAATTCCGCAATTATAGAAAGCGTAGGAACCGATTTTTTGGAGATTTTTGTTGAGCGTGAGCCCGGTGATATAGGGTTGGTTGTTGAATGCCATATTGCCAATGGATTTAATATTCTCACCCAATGCCACTGTGAGCGGATACGACATCGTTTCGTAAATCACCTTACCATCGATTTCGGTCACGGCATAAGTCTTTGAATCGTGCGACACGGAGGCAGGAATCTTCAGTGTGGCAGCTTCGGTGGGTGCTTGTTGGCTGGAGAGCTTCATGGTGCCATCGTAGGTGGTGCCATTGATGGTGGTGGCAGCGGTGCTTGTGATGGTGAAGCCGGAGCGCACATCATTGAGCAAAGTGCCGGAAACGGTTTTGGTGCACGCTTCAGGCACATCGTAGGAGCCATCTTGGATATTGACACAGTTTTTCCAAAAGGCGGCAGATTTGTAATTGCTCACAAATCCGTAGGGCACATAGAGGTTAGCCGGTGTGGCAGGGAAGATCGTGATAGTGGGCGGAGTGGTGATATTGATGAATATACGTTGCAAACCGGAGGCATTTCCAAATGCATCCGCATCAAATTCGGACACCGAGCCCGGAATCTTCACTTCCTGCAAAGCAGCATTGAACAAATAATCTTTTAATTTTTGCACCCCGTAAGGAATATGGATGGTCTTCAAATTGGTGCAAAAAGCAAATGCATTACAATCAATGACAGTTACTTGAGAAGGGAACATGTATTCGTAGAACGCAGTATAGGGGAATGCAGCAGGGCAGCACACTAAATCCCATTTATCACCTTTTAAGTACATATAGAGTACCCCATACGAGGATTTATAAAACGGATTATTGGAATCTACTGATATAGCGCTCAAATTCGGGCATTTATTAAAAGCTAAATAGCCAATATAACTTACACTCTTGGGAATGGTTATCGACGAGATAGGAACATTCTCAAAAGCATATAATTCTATTTGATCCACAGTGGAGCCTAAATTCACGGAAGTAAGGTTTGTACATCCCGAAAATGTATAGCAGTCAATCGTTTTTAGATTCGTGGCGTTGGAGAAGTCGAAGGATTTAATCTGGGTTTGGTCTTTACATGACCGAAATCCTGTGGCTACCAACTTGTAGGAGTATACCGAATGGGTGTAGGTGGCTTTCGGCGCGAATGCACCGGTGGAATTGCCAAACACACCCACCAACTTCACTTCGCCCGGCACATTCTTTGAGGGCGCCTTAGTGACACACATCGCAAACGAATCGTCGGTGGTAAAGTCGTAGGCAGCCGATGATAATTCAATGGTGGCAAACTTTGAATACTGGCTCAAATTATTAAAAGCGGTAACAGTGCGTAAGTCATTGGTTTTCGCTACGCCGAGTGTCATGTCGGAGTTGCTTGGGAAAGCGGAGGCGGAAGTGGTGAAAGTAGAGGGGTCGTCGTTAGCGATGTTCACCTCTTTCAGCGCAGAGCAGCTGGCAAAAGCATTATCGCCGATGGATTGAATGGAGCTTGGAATCCTCACATTCACCAATTTAGAGCACCCTTTAAATGCTTCATTTCCAATGTGGGTGATGCCATAGCCAATGAAGGCTTGCACAATGTTGGTTCTGCCGCTGAACGCCTTGGCATCGATTTGTGTCACGCGATAGGTGACGCCATCGTGGGTAACAGCAGTGGGAATGGAGAGGGAGAGGTTGGGCTGGGTGGAACCTGCCGAGCTCGGACCAATCACCCACACTTTGGGGTAATCGGTGGAAGCATCATCATCCATCACCAAGTAGTTTAGATACATCTCTGAGAAGATGTCGCCAAAAGCCGCAGAAGCGCAGAACGTAATCAAGGCGAACGCGGCGGATAGAATAATTTTTTTCATAACTCGGTTGCTTTTTTAAATTCACAAAATTCAAGAATGGTCGCCAATTTCGGCAATTTCTATTCCAGGAAAAATAGATTTTGAGTGAATGATTAATGATATTCAGCAAAATTACAAATATATTCACAATCATACCAAAATTTTCAAGCAAATCTTCATTTTTTTTTACGGCGAGGCTCATCGCTCCGGCTGCGAGTAGATGATGAGCCTCGAGAGGGTCGGTTTTGTAGTCATGCCCTGAAAAACCCCTGAAAAAAATCGGCGAGGTGTGTGCAGATTTTGAAGATATTTTGTAAATTTGTAAATTCATAGTGTGGTGCTTTTGCCAAAGGTGCAGAAGTGGCGCATTTTTAAGAGTAAAGCAAACTTTATAATTCATCATCGTATGCAATCATATAGCCTCATCATTATCCCTACCTACAACGAAAAGGAGAATATAAGCAACATTATCCACGTGGTTACCAATATGCCAGAGCATCAATTCGATGTCTTGGTAATCGATGATAATAGCCCCGATGGCACCGCCGCTATCGTGGAAGGCATTATCGCCGAAATGCCTGGCCGTGTGCACTTGGTGAAGCGTGCCGGCAAATTCGGACTGGGCACCGCCTACATCGCTGGCTTCAAGTGGGCACTTGAGCACGATTACCAATACATCATTGAAATGGACGCCGACTTCTCGCACCGCCCTGAAGATTTGATTCCGTTGCAGCGTGCGTGCGCTGAAGAGGGTGCCGATGTGGCTGTGGGCTCGCGCTATGTGAATGGCGTGAATGTGGTGAACTGGCCCATGGGACGTGTGCTGATGAGTTACTTCGCGTCGAAGTATGTGCGCATCGTCACCGGCATGAAGGTGCACGACACCACCGCAGGATTTGTGTGCTACCGTCGCGAGGTGCTTGAGGCGATGGACTTGGATATGGTGGAATTTAAGGGCTATGCTTTCCAAATCGAGATGAAGTTTACTGCTTACTGCATGGGCTTCAACGTGAAGGAAGTGTCGATCATATTCGTGAACCGTGTGCTGGGTACCAGCAAGATGAGTGGTGGTATCTTCAGCGAGGCTCTGTTTGGTGTGGTGAAACTGAAATGGAGTTCATGGTTCAATAAGAAGAAATTCACCCGTCGTGTAAAATGAGCAACCTTTATTCTGTAAACCTTGAGGCTGTGTCGGGGGGATATAACCCGTAACCGACACCATAACCGTAGGGACATGCTTAAGCCGCCCAGTCATCGTACCGCTGTTTTTTGACATCGCAACGTGCCAAAGGCGTGCCTCTGCATGAACACGAAATCAATTTTTCCGGCACATCCTCATTAATTATTCCTTACCAACTATGAAAAAGATTGTTTACAATGGCACCGTTATTAATGAGGGTCGCCGCTATTTAGGCTATGTAGTGATTAGCGATTCGCTCATCGCAGAGGTGGGTGAAGGTCGTCCGTCGAACTGTCTGTTAGACGAATGTGACGAGAAATTTGATGTGCAAGGGGCATTGATTCTGCCTGGTGCCATCGACGCGCATGTGCATTTCCGTGATCCTGGCATGACACACAAGGCCGACATCGCAAGCGAGAGCCGTGCCGCAGCCGCAGGGGGCGTTACTTCCGTGATGGATATGCCCAACTGCAAGCCAGCCACCGTCACCATCGCCGACCTTGAGGCGAAATACGCGAAGGCGGCTGAAAACAGCGTGGTGAACTATAGCGCTTACATTGGTGCCACCGATACCAATTTCAACGAACTCAAAAAAGTGGACTTCTCTAAGGTGTGCGGCATCAAGGCATTTCTCGGCACTTCCACCGGCGGAATGCTTTTGAGCGATGCCGACGCTAAACGCAGAGTGTTTAGCGAGTTTGGCACGATTATTGCTGTACATAGCGAGGACGAGAGCATCATCAACGCCAATCGCGAGGCTCTGCTGAAGAAGATGGGTGGCGATGATTTGCCTCTGGGCTATCACAGCAAGGTGCGCTCGGCTGAGGCGTGCTACGAGAGCACCCGCCGTGCCGTGGATTTGGCTCGTGAGTGTGGCACCCGACTGCATGTGCTCCACATTTCCACCGCCAAGGAGTTGGCACTGTTCGACAGCACTCCGCTGGCTGTGAAGAAAATCACTGCCGAGGCTTGCGTGGCTCATCTGCTCTTCACAGAGGCAGATGGCGCACGACTGGGCGCACGCATCAAGTGCAACCCATCGGTGAAAACGCCAGCCGACCGTGCTTCGCTCCGCAGGGCGCTGCGTGAGGGCGTGCTCGACGTGATTTCCACCGACCATGCGCCCCACTTGCTCTCAGAGAAGGAAGGCGGCTGCCTGAAAGCGGCTTCGGGAATGCCTATGGTGCAATTCTCGCTCGTGGCTATGCTGGAGTTGGCGCACCAAGGCATATTCACCCCCGAAATGGTGGTGGGCAAGATGTGCCATGCGCCCGCACTGCTCTACAGGGTGGACAAGCGAGGCTATTTGCGCCCCGGCTACAAGGCCGACATCGCCGTGGTGAAGGAAGTGCCTGAAGGACTCACCATCACCGATGCCGATGTGGTGTCGAAGTGTGGCTGGACTCCGCTCAACGGCTCCACCGTTCATCACCGGGTGGTGATGACGATGGTCAATGGCGAGGTGGCTTATGCCTACGGCAAGGTGAACGACTCCGTCCGTGGCGAACGCCTCACATTTAATAATTAAATATAGATGTCAATTTCAGAAAAATTCGGTTCGGGCAGTGTGGCTGGGCTTTCTCAAGCTCAGGTGGAAGAAAGCCGTGCAAAGCACGGTAGCAACACGCTCACACCGCCCGAACGCACTCCGGCTTGGAAGCAATTCCTAACCACATTCAACGACCCACTGATCATCATCTTGCTTGTGGCATTGATGCTGTCGGTGGGTATTGCTCTTTATGAGCTGTTATTTATTCCGAGCAAGGGCTTTGAGGCTCTGCTTGAGCCGCTCGGCATTTTCTTCGCCATCATTCTTGCCACGCTGGTGGGATTTCTGGTGGAATATAATGCTAATAAAAAATTTGACGTGCTCAACAAAATCAACGACGATGTGCCGGTGAAGGTGGTGCGTGGCATGACTTTGGCTGAGGCTCGCCGAAAGGGTGCTATCATGCAAGTGCCACGCCGCGATGTGGTGGTGGGCGACATCGTGCTGGTGGAATCGGGCGAGAAAGTGCCTGCCGACGGCATTTTGCTTGAAAGCATGTCGCTGGGCGTGGACGAAAGCTCGTTCACTGGCGAATCGGTGATTTGCCACAAGTCGGTAGATACCGAAAATGCCAAAAGTTCGTCGGCTTATCCTGTCAACAAACTCTTGCGCGGCTCGAATGTGAAAGAGGGCTATGGCGTGATGCGTGTGGAGGCTGTGGGCGATGCCACGGAATACGGCAGCATCTACAAAGACGCAAAAATCGAGCACGATACCGAAACGCCGCTCATGCGCCAGTTCAACAAACTGGGCAAACTCATTGCCCGCTGTAGTTTCATGGCTGGTGCCGCCATTATCGTGGGGCGTGTGATAGTGTATGGCGTGGCAGAGAACTGGTCGTTCGAGTTGCTGCCCACTATTGAATATTTCGTGGAGACGGTGATGCTTGCCGTCACGCTCATTGTGGTGAGTGTGCCGGAGGGGCTTCCGATGAGCGTGACGCTCTCGCTGGCGCTGAGTATGCACCGTATGCTCCAAAACCAGAACCTGGTGCGCAAGATGCACGCTTGCGAAACGATGGGTGCCACCACGGTGATTTGCACCGACAAGACCGGCACGCTCACGCAAAATCAGATGCGTGTGTTCCGTATGCATTTCTATGGACTTGAGGGCGGCGACGCGCTATCCGATTCGCAGCAGAGCCACATCGCGGCTTGCGCTTTGGCTTGCAATTCCACCGCCTACCTCGATTGCAGCGATGCGGCTAAGGTGCAGCCCATTGGCAATCCCACCGAGGGCGCTTTGCTCCTGTGGCTGAGGGATAAGGGTGTGGACTACGCTTCGCTGAGGGAGAGTTGCCCAGTGGAGGCGCAGTTGCCTTTCTCCACCGAAAACAAGTATATGGCCACGGTGGTGAGGTGCACCGCTTTGGGTGGCAAGCGTCTGTTGCTGGTGAAGGGCGCAAGCGAGATTATACGCGCCTACTGCAAGAATGTGGAAGGCGGCATCGATTTCAACGACATTCTTTCCGAACTCCAAAACTATCAGAATAAGGCGATGCGCACCTTGGGCTTTGCCTACCGTGTGCTTGCCGACGATGAGCCTTGCCCCATCACCGAGGGCGCAGCCAACCTCGGCGGCTTGACCTTTATGGGCATTGTGGCTATCAGCGACCCTGTGCGCGACGATGTGCCACACGCCATAGGCACCTGCATCGACGCTGGCATACAAATCAAGATTGTGACCGGCGATACCCCAGGCACAGCCAAGGAGATAGGCCGACAGGTGGGCTTGTGGACCGAAAATGAAAACGATTCGCACCTGATTCTCGGCGAGGAATTTGCCGCGCTGCCCGACGACGAGGCTGCCCGACGCGCCGAGGAAATCAAAATCATGTCGCGCGCTCGCCCTGCCGACAAGGCGCGCCTCGTGTCGCTGCTCCAGAAGCAGAACGAGGTGGTGGCTGTGACTGGCGACGGCACCAACGATGCCCCTGCGCTCAATGCCGCACAAGTGGGACTTTCGATGGGCGATGGCACAGCCGTGGCAAAGGAGGCAAGCGACATCACCATTATCGACAATTCGTTTACCAGCATCGCCAAGGCGGTGATGTGGGGACGCTCGCTCTATAAGAATATCCAGCGCTTTATCGTGTTCCAACTCACGGTGAACGTGGCGGCTTGTCTGCTCGTGGGCATCGTGTCGTTTATCAGCGAGAAGCAACCTGCGCTCACCGTCACACAAATGCTGTGGGTGAACCTGATTATGGACACTTTCGCCGCACTGGCGCTGGCTTCGCTGCCACCGAGTGTGGAGGTGATGCGCGACAAGCCTCGCGGCAATAAGGCAAACATCATCACGCGCAGCATGGGCAAGTTTGTGATTGGTGTGGGCGTGCTATTTGCCGTGGCTATGATAAGCCTGTTTGTGCATTTTCTGCTCAATAACGTGGGCGAAGGCGGACGAATGTTGCAGAGTGCCATTTCGATGGAGGAACGCACCATCATCTTCACGGTGTTTGTGTTTATGCAGTTCTGGAATCTGTTCAATGCCAAGTCGTTCGGTAGCGGACACTCCGCATTCCACAACATCAAGGGCAGCGGTTTGTTCTTTACCGTGGCTTTGGTGATACTCGTGGTGCAAATTCTGATTGTGGAATTTGGCGGCTTGATGTTCCAAGTCACTCCACTTCCGCTCACCACCATTCTGTGGTGCCTGTTGTGCACAATGCCTATCATGCTTGTGGCCGAGGTGTACCATTTGTTGAAAAAAATCAAAAAATAAAATAGATATATGCGTGCTTTCAATACCTTATGCTGTATGATAGCCACCTGTATGGCTTTTGCGGTGTGCGCACAGCAGAACGAGAATGTACCGCCTGTTCGCCATTCCCGAATAGGCGATGTGGCGAAGTCGGCTGATGGCTCTATCACGCTGAAAGTGGTGGGGCAGAAGTTGAACTACGGCGGCGTGAAGCCAGAGTTGTGCGACACCGATGTGTGGTCGCCAAAGTCGGTGCATTTTCACCCCAACGGCAAGAAATACTACATCAATTCGCTGGAGGGCTGTCGCACGATGGTGTATGATGCACGCACCAACAAGAAATTGGCGGTGATTCATCATAAGTTCACCCCCGCCAACGCCTATCTTTGGGCGAAGGAGAGCGGATTTTTCCCTTTCACCCACTATACGAATAAGAAGAACCTCAACACCTTCTGGGGCAGACCGGTGGAGAGCACGTTTTCGCACCGTGGCCGCTACCTGTGGATTCCCTACTATCGCCGCAGTTACGACATCAATGCGCAAGACCCCTCTGCCATTTCGGTGATTGACACGCGCACCGATTCCATCGTCAAGGTGTTTGAAACCGGACCGCTCCCCAAGATGGTGGCTACCACCCACAGTGGAAAGTACCTTGCCGTTACGCACTGGGGCGACAATACGGTGGGCATTCTCGACATTTCGAGCCCGAACCCCGACGATTGGCACTATGTGAAGTGTGTGGTGGTGGATTATCAACTCAAACTCAATTTGAGTATGACCACAAAGGTGGACCGCGACTGCAATAGCGGCTATCTGCTGCGTGGCACGGTGTTCACCCCCGACGACCATTATATGCTCATCGCCTGTATGGGCGGTGGTGGTGGCATTGCCGTGATTGATATGCAGAAAATGCTGTATGTGGGCAGGCTCACGGGTGTGTCGAATGCCCGTCACCTGGTGGTGAAGAATGGCTATCTCTACGCCAGCCTGAATGCGGCGGGCATCGTTCAGCGACTGCCGCTCACCAAGGTGGAGGCAGCCATTAAGGCGATGAATGGCAAAACCGTCCCTATCAGCGGCTGGCAAACTTGCAAGGTGGGCGGTGGCGCACGCACCATTTCGCTCTCGCCAAGCGGCAATTTCGCCTTCGCGGCGTGCAACAGTGCCAGCCAGTTGTGTGTGGTGGACACTCGCACCATGAAGCAGGTGGCGACACTCACCATCGATTCCTACCCTGTGGGGCTCGACATCTCTGCCGATGGGCGTTTTGTGGTGCTCACTTCGCAGGGCCGCAGAGGCCACGGTGGCAATGCCGTGAATCTGGTGGAAGTGACGTATAAGGAGAAGGAACCCACCTCGGCGCTCATCGACGAGCAGAAAGAGGAGGAAGATGCCGCAGCGGCAAAAGTCGCTCAAGAGCAGGAGCAAGCCGATGCGCAGTCGGGCACTGATTGGTGGTATATCGGTGTGGCTGTGGGCTTCATTTTGGGGCTGATGGCAGTGGCGTTCTTTCGTAGTCGTAAAAAATAGTAAAACAGAAGATTAATAATTAATGGCAAAATATTTTATCATAGCAGGTGAGGCAAGTGGCGACATACACGGCGCAAGCCTGATTCGTGCACTCAGGCAGGAAGATGCCGATGCGCAATTTCAGTTTCTCGGCGGCGATATGATGGCTGAGGCCGCTGGTGTGAAGCCGCTTATCCATTACCGCGATATGGCATACATGGGATTTGTGGAGGTACTGAAGCATCTGCCCACCATTCTCGGCTTTATGGCTACGGCTAAGAAGGCGATAATGGACAATAGGCCCGATGCCGTGATTCTTATCGACTATCCGTCGTTTAACCTGAAAATTGCGAAATTCGCTCACGATAAGGGCATTCCTTGCTTCTATTTCATTTCGCCCAAGGTGTGGGTGTGGAAGGAGTATCGCGTGAAGCAGATTAAGCGTTACATTGCGCGCCTGTTCTCCATTCTGCCTTTCGAAACGGCATTTTTCCGCAAGCACGATTACGAGGTGGAATATGTGGGCAACCCCTCTGTGAAGGAAATCGCCGACGCGGCGCAGCAGTTCACTCATTTTTCCACTTTCGTAGCCGACAATGGACTCGACGACGAGAAACCCATTATTGCCATTGTGCCTGGCTCCCGACGCAAGGAGATTCGCGACAATTTGCCCACCATGGTCGAGGCGGCACTTCGTCACCCCGACTACCAACTCGTGATTGCAGGTGCGCCAAGCATCAGCCAGCATCTTTACGACGAGGTGCTTGAACCACTGGGCGTGCAGGTGCCGGTGCTACACGGCAAATCGTTTGAATTGGTGCATCATGCCCGCGTGGCACTCGTTACCAGTGGCACCGCCACGCTCGAAACAGCCATTTTGGGCACACCGCAAATAGCCTGCTACCGCATGAACGGCAGCAAGTTTATCTATAAGTTCTATCGCCGATTGCTCAAGGGCAAATATGTTACGCTCCCCAATCTCGTGACCGATGAGCCTATCATTCCCGAATTGCTGCTGCATTTCTGTTCGGCAGATGCCGTCGATAGCCACCTCACGGCTCTCTTGGCTGATTCTGCCGAGCGCAAACAGATGCTCGATGGCTACAGTCGAATGAGGCAAATTCTCACCAATAAGGATTGCACCACCTGCACGGCAAAAGGCATTGTGGAATATTTGAAAAAGCAGAAATGAAACGACCAAACCACTCCGAAATAGCAGATTTTCTTGAAACTCATATTGTGCCGCTCTACGACGGCTTCGATGCAGGGCATCAGCGCGACCACGCCCATGCTGTGATGCGCACAAGTCATAAACTGGCGCAGTATTATCCCGAAGTGGATGAAACCATGCTGCTGGTGGCTGCTGCCTACCACGATGTGGGCTTGGCAAAGGGGCGTGAGCACCACCACACCGACAGCGCCATCTTTATGCGTGCCGACGAGCGTTTGCGCCAATGGTTCACCGCCGACGAAATCAATCTCATGGCTGATGCCGCCGAGGACCATCGCGCTTCGAGCAAACATGCGCCACGCACCATCTATGGGCGTATTGTGGCAGAGTCCGACCGCCAAATCATTCCCGAAACGGTGATTCTGCGCTGTATGCAATACACTCGCAGCCACTTCCCCGACCTCGACGAGGAAGGCGAATGGAATAGGCTGGTGGAGCATCTGCAAGAAAAATATGCCGAAGGTGGCTATCTCCAACTGTGGATTCCGGAGAGCGACAACGCCCAACGCCTTGCCTACCTCCGCACCATCATCGCCGACAAGCCTCGCCTCCGCCAAATCTTCCTCCGCCTCCTCCCCACCCTCTAATTTTCCCCCCCCCTCCCACCTCCTTTGCCTCCCACAGATCCCACAGATCTCACTGATTTCTTTGTGGGTGGAAAATCTCACGGAGGTGGGTGAAAAAGGTCGTGTGGGGCGTGTCCGATTACTCCGAGTGCTCCATTTACTCCGAGTGCTCCATTTTCCAAGGCTCACACAGATTCAACAAAAATAATTCGTGAAAATTCGTGGCTAAAAATCCCCACGACAAATCATTTGTGTGATTCGTGAAATTTGTGGTTTTAAAGCCAGCCACAAATTTTCACGAATTATTCGTGGGCTAAATGGTCTGTTTCTCAATATTTTTACATAACTTTGCCTATAAGCGTTCCAAAAACCCTTCGTGTCATGATAACCAGTACTCCACATCGCCACACCAAAAAACGGCTAATCAAAACCGTTGGGGCGCACACGCTGTGCTCTTGTGGCTACATGCAGGATGGGGGGCTGTATTTCTACATCAAGGACTATCAGGGCAATGTGCGCGTGGTGCTCAATCAAAGAATGCTTGATTGTGAAGGTGATGAAGTACAAGATATTAAAAAAGCAATAAAAGTAGAATGGTATATCAGACAAAATGTAGAACCATATGAAGAAAGAAAAATCCAAACATATCCGTAAACCAACTATTTTTCCCTTAATAGTTATGTTCTTCCTCCTTTCCTTATTCTGTTGCAGCACTCCGTTGAAACTTGAAAATGTTAAGAATGAAGATTTGTTCTCTGTAGAAGAAATAAAAAAAGTTAACGATTCTGTTTTCCTAATATATGCATCAAGAAATGACACTATTTTCAAAATAGCCAGCTATTATGACGGCAATAGTATAAATAATTGTACAAAGCTGAAAAAGAAATCTAAGTTTAGAGCAAAGCTTCTTTCTCAGTTTAAGGAAGCAGAGAAAAAATTTAATATGTTTCCTAATTATAGTATATCGTTCATTTTTCATGGCATAACTATATGCAGGGAACCTGAGAAAAACATTGATGATGTATATCTATGTGATACTCTGAATGGATGTTTCTTAATAGAACAAGTTAGATGAACTATGTACACCAAAGGGGCGGTTCTTCTGGTGTGTTTCCAATGCGTTGATACATTGGTGTTTGAGTCGAAACATGCCGAAGGCATGTCCCTTCGTTGTGATGCGCCCTCGCTTATTGTGGCAGGCATGAATCATCGCATATCATCAAGGCTCACACGGATTCCGCGAGATTCAACAAGAAGATGGTTTGTGGAAATTTGTGTTAATTTGTGGTTTTAAAGCCAAGCCACAAATTAGCACAAATTTTCACGAATTATTTGTGGGCTAAATGGTCTGTTTCTCAATATTTTTACATACCTTTGCCAATAAGCGTTCCAAAAAACCTTTCGTGTCATGACAACCAGTACACCACATCGCCACATCAAAAAACGGCTAATGAAAACCGTTGGGGCGCACACGCCGTGCTCCTGTGGCTATATGCAGGATGGGGGGCTGTATTTTCACATCAAGGACTATCAGGGCAATGTGCGCGTGGTGCTCAATCAGGCTAACCAGCCAGTGGAGGTGAACAGCTACTATCCCTATGGTGGTTTAATGGCTGCCACCACCACCGAAGGCACTCAGCCCTACAAATACAGCACCAAGGAACTCGACCGAGAAAACGGCCTCGACTGGTACGACTTCCACGCGCGGCAAAGTCTATATTATTGTAGGCAAAATATTAAACGAAAAACAGCAAGTTCTGACAACGGCTCATGAAGCCTTTGGTCATGCTTACTTTTATGAGATATTTCGGGATACGGAAAAAGCCAGCCACACATATAAACAAGAGGGGAGGATGGTTTGGGATGAAGAATTAATGGTGAATGATCTTGAAACGATAAAAATCCCGACAAATATCTTGTTGGAAAAACGTATAAAAATTGTAACAAATATAGCTCAACAGAATTATGAAAGCAGACTTGGTAAATAAGATGATCGTAACGTTGATTTTTATGCTTGCGTCATGGACGAATTATGTATTTGCTTCAGACCAAATAAAAAATGATACTGCGATAATCGCAAAAACTGATACTATCGATTGTTACAGTGAGAAAGTGATTATAGAATACCCCTTATTAAGCAAAGCCAAATATGATAATTATGAAGAAGGCTTTTTCAAAATGATATCTTGTTATCCCGACACTGCAGCCATAGTCTTCCATTTCGGGAGCATGGTGAATTTGCCATTAACAGACTTATCTGACAAAATAATAGAAAGTAGGTTCATATTGGGAAAGGATGTTAGAATCATAAGGGGCTATTATGTGAAAAATGGCAGAAAAAAATTTTTTAGAGAAGACAATTTCTTCCGATATAATATTACGATAGTTTACTATAATGTTGAAACTACAGCGTTAGACCGCTATGAACATTATTTCAATAATGTAAAAATAATCAAAGTAAAATAAGTTGTTACCAAAATACAAACCAAAGGGACGGTTCTTCTGGTTTGCTTACGATGCGTTGATACATTGGTGTTTGTGCTGAAACATGCCGAAGGCATGTCCCTACGTTGTGATGCGATTTGCACCTTCGCTTATTGTGGCAGACATGAATCATCGCATATTATTAAGGCTCACACGAATTCAACGAGATTCAACGAGAAGAATATTTGTGGGAATTTGTGGAGATTTGTGGTTTGGCTTTAAAACCACAAATCTCCACGAATCACACGAATATTTTTTTGTTGAATCCGTGCGATTATTCTTGTTGAATCTTGTTGAATCTGTGTGAGGGTTTTTTGTTTGTTGAGGGGGAGTGGAGGGAGATTTTTTGTGTGAATGGGGTGGGGGATTTTGATGTGCCGTGGTTTTTCTGTATTTTTGTGATAATTAAATTGTCACAAGCATGAATGAGGCTCTATTAAGTCAACTATTTCTTAAAGACACGGCGTTTCACGACCTGATGCGTCAGCATATCACCAATGTGCTGCTCATCGCTTCCACCTACGATGCGTTTATGATGGAGGAAGATGGGCGCGTGGAGGAACAGATTTTCTTTGAATACATGTCGCTCAACCTGTCGTCGCCCCCTCGTGTGACGCGAGTGTCGAACTACGATGAGGCTTTCGCCGCCATAAGTGTGAAGAAGTTCGACCTGATTATCGCAATGCCTGGTGTGGATGTGAGCGAAACCTTCGTGAAGGCGAAAGACTTCAAGCGACTTTACCCCGATGTGCCGTTTGTGGTGCTCACGCCGTTTTCGCGTGAGGTGTCGCGCCGCTTGCAGAACGAGGATTTCTCGGCAGTGGACTATGTGTTCAGTTGGTTGGGCAACGTGGACTTGCTGGTGGCAATCATCAAACTGATTGAAGACAAAATGAATGCCGACAACGATATTTCGCAGGTGGGCATTCAGATGATACTGCTGGTGGAGGACTCGGTGCGCTTCTATTCGTCGATACTCCCCACGCTCTATAATTTCATTCTGCGGCAGTCGCAGCGCTTCTCCACCGAGGCGCTCAACGCCCACGAAACCATGATGCGTATGCGCGGCCGCCCCAAGGTGATGCTTGCCCGAAACTATGGTGAGGCGGTGGCACTCTACGACAAATACCGCGACCACATTTTGGGCGTGATTAGCGACGTGTCGTTTGCCCGCGACGGTGTCAAAGACAAGCAGGCAGGCTTGAAGTTGGCGAGATACCTGCGGAGCCAAGATGCCAATTTGCCCATCATCATCGAGTCGAGCGATGTGGAGAACGCCGCCCATATGCAGGAGTTTGACGGCACATTCCTCGACAAAAATAGCAAAAAGCTGCCAGTGGACTTGGGCAACGCCATAATGAAGAACTTCGGCTTCGGCGACTTCGTAATCATCAACCCCGCCACTGGCGAGGAGATTATGCGCATTCATAATCTGAAGGAGCTGCAAGACAATATTTTCAAGATTCCGGCAGACTCGCTGCTCTACCATGCGCGGCATAACCACATTTCGCGTTGGCTGTATTCGCGCGCCCTGTTTCCGATAGCGCAGGTGGTGAAGATGCACCACTTCCGCGACATCAGCGAGGCACCAGCCGTGCGCCAACTGTTTTTCGACTTGATTGTGAAGTATCGCAAGATGAAAAACCGTGGCGTGGTGGCAGAGTTCCACAAAGACCGCTTCGACCGCTACAGCAATTTCGCTCGCATCGGCAAGGGCTCGCTCGGCGGCAAGGGCCGTGGCTTGGCGTTTATCGACTCCATCATCAAAAACAATCCGGAGTGTGACAACTTCGAGGGTGCGGTGATTCGCATTCCCCACACTGTGGTGCTGTGTACCGACATTTTCGACGAGTTTATGGAAATGAACGGACTGTATCCCACGGCGCTGTCGAATATTCCCGATGCCGAGATTTTGCAGGCGTTTTTGCGCGCCAAGCTCCCCGAATCGGTGCAAAACGACCTCTATTCGCTCTACGATGTGTTTGATGGACCGCTGGCTGTGCGCAGTTCCAGTTTGCTCGAAGATAGTCATTATCAGCCGTTTGCTGGCGTGTATTCCACCTATATGGTGCCGCATTTCACCGACCGCGACCTTACCATCCGTCAACTCTCCGATGCGGTGAAGGGCGTGTATGCCTCGGTGTTTTTCGCCGACAGCAAGGCGTATATGGTGGCAACGAGCAACGTGATCGACCAGGAAAAGATGGCGGTGATTATTCAGGAGGCAGTGGGCGTGCAGCGTGGCGACTACTTCTATCCTTCGCTTTCGGGCGTGGGGCGTTCGCTCAACTACTATCCTGTGGGCGACGAGCAACCAGCCGACGGCATAGCCGAAGTGGCGGTGGGCTTGGGCAAGTATATCGTTGACGGTGGCATGTCGCTGCGGTTCTCGCCTCGCCACCCTGCGCATGTGCTTCAAACCTCCACGCTCGACCTCGCCTTGCGCGACACGCAGCGCTATTTCTACGCCCTTTCCACCACAGCCGGAGAGGGAGAGTTTTCGATTGACGAGGGCTTCGACATCGCGCGCCTGAATGTGGACGACGCAGGCAAACAGGGCTTTTTGAAATATTTGGTATCGACCTACGACTATCAGAATGAGCGCATTGTGGATTCCGATGAGGGTGGCGGGCGCAAGGTGGTGACCTTTGCCAATGTGCTTCGCCACGATGTGTTCCCCTTGGCGCAGTCGCTCGACTTCATGCTCACCAAAGGTCAGCAGGAAATGGGCCGACCGGTGGAAATTGAGTTTGCCGGTGTGCTTGGCACCACCAAGGAAATACGCGAGGGCAACAAAGGTACGCTCTACTGGCTCCAGATTCGCCCCATGGTCGACCGCCGTGAAATGCTCGACGAGCATGTGCTCAACGCTTCGCCCGACCAACTGCTCATCAGCAGCAACAATGCGCTCGGCCACGGCATGATGGACGGGGTGCAACATGTGGTGATGGTGAAGCCCGAAAAATTTTCTATGGCAAATAATGTGCTGATAGCCGAGGAAATTGCAAAAATAAATCGTAACTTTACAGATTCAGGAGAGGGCTACATACTTGTGGGTATGGGCCGATGGGGTTCGTCCGACACTGCTTTGGGCATTCCCGTGAAGTGGCCTCAAATTTCGTCGGCGCGCCTCATTGTGGAGGTGGCTGCTCCTGGCAATACCATCGAGCCAAGCCAAGGCACGCATTTCTTCCAGAATCTCACTTCGTTTGGAGTGGGCTATTTCACGGTGGGAATGAAGCGTGATGCCGGTATGGTCGATTTCGACTACCTGGCAGCCATGCCAGCGGTGTATGAGAGCGAGTTTGTGCGCATTGTGCGCTTTGATTCGCCTCTGCAAGTGGCGATTAATGGTATGAAAGGGCGCGGAGTGGTGATGAAGCCACACGGCAAACAACTTGATAATAATACTTGATACGATATAAATATGGGATTTTTTAATGGTATTAAGCGAGCGTTCGGATTCTCCGACAATGGGGACGAACACGACGATGAACTCGATGGAATTGATGGTCGTGCGGCTCGCTCACCCTATGTCAATCCGTTTCGAAACGATACATCGCCAGCCGAACGCCACGACGCTGAACCTGCCGTGGGGCGTGTGGAACCTGCACGCAAGCAGGCGCAGCCTTCGCCTTCTGCCAGCGCAGAGGTGGAGGAGGGCATCGTGCCGCGCAGTAAGCACGAGGCTGTGAAAAAGGCGCAGCAGCAGGCGGCGAAGGAAAAGGTGCAGCAGGCTGTTAGTGAGGCGGCTTCGGCTGGCTCCACCAAGGTGCCAAGCGCACTGATCGATGACATCGCCTCGGTGCTGTCGGCGCACTTGGGCAATATGCCTGCCACAGCAGCCACCAACGATTCGCCGTTGCGTGAACGCCTGAAAGACAGCGAGAACCAGCGCCGTGCGCTACAATCGCGTTACAATACCCTCACCGAGCGTGTCGCTTCGCTTGAAGGCGACATTGAGCACCTTGAAGTGGAGAAGAAAGCGCTTCAAAACAAGTTGAAGGTGGCGCAGGTGCAGTCGGGTGCTGTTGGCGATTCGTCGGTGGAGGCGCAAGTGGAGAGCATCGCCACCGAATACAAGGAGAAAATGGAGGTGACCAACGCACTTCTCAACGAAATTCGCTCCGAGGCGGCTCGCAAGACGCAAGAGGTGGAGGAATTGCGCCAAAAGTTGGACGAGGCGCAAACTGCCAGCACCGTGGGCGCGAAAGAATTGGCTGAACTGAAGGAACAGGTGGCGGCACTGGAGAAGCAAACCGCTGAGCAAGAGGCGAAAATCGCTGCCGATGCCAAAGCCCACGCCGATGCCATTGCTGAAAAAGATGCCGTGATAGCGTCGATGAAGGACGAGGCCTCCGCTTCGGCATCTGCCAAAGAAAAGGAGATGATGGCTGAAATGGAGGATATGCTGAAGGATGTGGAAGACTTCAAGCAGAAGAAAATCGACGAAATGGAAGCCCTCAAGCAGAGTGTGGCAGAGGCAAACAAGGCTGCCGACGAGGCGAAGGAGCAACTCCTGCTGGCTCAAAACGAGAAAACCAAACTCACCAAGCAGGTGGCTGACCTCAATCGGCGTATGGCCGACACGGTGGAGCGTCACAACCGCCGCGATGTGAATGTTGCCAACCAAATCGACCATTTGAAGGAAAAACTCAAGGAGTCGGAGAGAAACCTCGCCGAGCGCATCGAGGCTTTGGGCAAATCGGAAGATGCGGTTGCCGCGCTCACCAAGGAGCGTGATTCGTTGGCGTTGGAAAGTCAGAACACAGCGAAAGACTACGAACTCCTGCGCAAAGAATACGAGGGAGCGAAACTCGTACACGAGGAAATTCGTGAAGAAAGCGAACTCGCCAAGAAGCAAATCGAGGAATTGATCCAAAATAAAGCATCGCTTGCCACTTCTGTGGAAGAAAAAGATGCGGAAATCGCAAGTTTGCTGCAAAAACTGAAAGATTCAGAGGCGGCGCAGGTTGAGGCGGAGAAAATGGCGCAACTTGAAAAGGATATGTCGGCTCTGGAGAAGGAAATGACGGCATTGAAGGCGGAAAACGCCCAGTTGCACCAGGCCAACAGTGTGCTTGAGCAAACCATCGACACCCTTTCGTCGCAGCAGCAGTCGCTCAACGACTTGGCTAACGAACTGATTCTCCAAGCCGAGGAACAGCCCGAAGAGGAGCAGTTGATAGAAGATTTAGAGCCACCTGTCGCCGAGGAACCTTCGGTGGAAATGGAAAAGGCGGAAGATTCAGCCCCTGTTCCTGCCGATGATGTTGTGGCAGAGGTGGAGGAAGCGGCGGAAACTCCAGTTGAGGAATTGCCCTTGGCTGATGATGAAGCACCGATGGAGGCAGAAACCGAGGCTGCGCCAGAGCCTGCCGAGGCCGAAAACGCTCCTGCCGAGGCTGCCACTTCCGATTTTGGTGAGGGAATCGATGATTTTCTCGACGATATCGACTGGCTTGTGCCATCGCCACCGTCGAATAAAAAGCCGCAGCCACCCGAACCAGAGCCCGAACCTGTGCCCGAAAGAAAAAAACCAGATAGCCGACAAATGTCGCTTTTCTAATTTTTTTCGTGGTGCTGTGCAGATTTATTGTGGAATTGTAGCAGGACTGAAATTTTCTTAAAAAATTCGTTTCTTATATTATATAATGTGTGGGTCGCGGGGCGGCTCGCACATTGCTTTTTTGTGGCGGTTTTGGCATGTGAAAAAGTTTTTGGT
>ERZ780207.952-NODE-952-length-27428-cov-31.358894_pt1 | contig 27428 bp, 28 predicted proteins | sample MGYA00510977_ERZ780207 | MGnify/ENA primary metagenome ERZ780207 (study PRJEB29588, sample SAMEA2151383) | human gut metagenome | biome: human gut; feature: human-associated habitat; material: faeces | place: Denmark | collected 2008/2010 ...
ACCCGGCTTCCATTGTTTAACTTTTTAGTACGGTATATTTTTACCGAAGTATTGAACCTGATAAGGCCTAACTAAACTCACGAAATATAGTAAAAAGTAAAAATCCCACTCCCATCTATCACCATATTGAAAACTTAAGCCTTTTTTCGGCGGGCGTTTTCAATCAATACTACGTTAAAAATTTAAAAACTCTGTGGCATACAGCCACTTACGCATACAATAGCCCGTCAAGGGGTACTTTGCAGCACCTTGCGGACGACATAGAAAACAGTTGAAAAAAAGTGTTAAATATGATAAAGATTTTGCTTAAAAAATTTGGATAAGTGCTTGATTTTCAGTAACTTAATAGTGTAAAAATAAACAAGTTACATAGATGAAAATCAAGCCACTTATCCAGCTCAGAGAGCTGATTGCAGCCGCCCTCAAAAGCCAGACAAATTTAAGCAAATCTTTTCAATCTTTCTTCAAGGAAGCCATGGAACTTTTTCTTACCATACCGAATCGCATCAACTTTCTCCAAATGGAGAGGCTCGGACATTCGTCTGAACAGCGCTTCCGCATGAATTTCCGGAAGAAGTGTTGTGACTGGATCCGTTTCAATAAATCGTTCATTGCCGAAGGGAATCCGGAACGACGAGCCATCGCCATTGATCCGAGTTACATAAGCAAGTCCGGAAAGAAGACTCCCGGTTTGGGCTACTTCTGGTCAGGCTGCGCTTCTTCAATGAAGTGGGGCCTGGAGTTGATGGGGTTTGCTCTTGTCGACGCCGATGCCACCAGCGGCACACACTTGATTGCGAAACAGACATTCAACAAAAAGAGGCGTGGGCGCGTACCCGAATATTTGAAGCATATGGACAATCCAAACTCTCTTGTGGGACAATATCTCAGGACCATCAATTCGCTCAAAGATGAACTTATTTTAAATATCCAAGTGTATGGTTGCAGACGCTTTCTTCTCTAAGGAGAGTTTCGTTACCGGACTGAACAGTCTGGGATTCAGCCTCATAAGCCGCTTCCGAGACGATGTCAGACTCAAGTACTTGTATACCGGTCCCAAGACAGGACAAAGAGGCCGTCCGAAAAAGTTCATCGGAGATGTCGATCTCAAGAAACTTGACATGGGCATATTCGAGACCTTTGCTTCTGGCGACATTGCCATCTACTCGGCAATCGTATGGGCTGTCAGTTTAAAGCGAGAAGTCAAGGTCGTCATAGTAGACTTCAACGAGCCTGACAAAAAGGCTCAGTCCAGAAAAGTATTCTTCTCGACCGACACATCGAAATCGGCCATTGACATATTTGAAATTTACAGAACTAGATTTCAAATCGAGTTTCTGTACCGTGACGCAAAGCAATATACTGGCCTGTGCAATTGCCAGTCAAGGAATAGCGGCACCTTGGATTTCGCCTTTAACATGTCGCTATCCACAATCAACATTGCGAGACAGTTCGGAACTCAATACAGCACCACTCTTTCGGTCGGTGATGTCAAAGTGCTGCTGCACAATGCTGCAATGGTCGAACGATTATTTTCCATGTTTGGAAACAGCCCAAACTTGAAGATAAATAACACTGATTTCAAAGAACTATTATTCTACGGCGTTCGCGCCGCGGCGTAAAACTTATAAAATTAACGAACTATTGCTTAGTGAAATGTAAAAAATAACCTGCATCACTTTAAATTTGCAATATATTGATGTTAAGGGTGATTCTATGAATTCAATTTTATCGATTGATGCAACTTATTTTCTCAACATTACTTATTACAAGTAAAAAAATCGAATCATTCCTTGATCATCCCCGCTTTCTCAGCCAGCTTCTCGACAGGCTTGTTGCACCACTGTGCGATGACTCCCACGAGCAGGGCAGCGGCGAGGGTTCCCTCACGCACACCGTGGATTCTTCCGTCAAGCCAGAGAAGCGAGGCGACGCACGCCAGAGCCACAAGCGACACATCCACAACAACTTTCGTGATGTCAAAACGGGTTTTGAAAGCCTTGCAGATCGCCAGAACAAGTCCTTCGCCGGCCAGTGTCACCACCCCGGCCACGACCTCAAAAGCCACACCGACCCCCACAAGCACGATGCCCACAAGGCACCAAACGACCTGCATAAGGTAGTTCGGGCAAGGCACATCCGCGATGCACCAGCAGGCGAAATCCGTCATGTACCCGAACGCGAACGCCACCGGCAGCTGCATCAGCTGCACCCAGTCATAGTCCTTACGCAAAAGCGCCATCTGAATCAGAATGAATATGCAGTGCATCACGATCGTTGCCTCCCCCACCGTCAGCGGGCACAGCATACTCGCCACATAAGGCGGACACGAGATCGGCGAAGTTCCAAGATCCGCCAGAATCGAAAAAGCCACCCCGAACGCCACAATCAGCAGTCCGACGCACAGCATCACATATCTCTTGAATATTTCCATTTTATTTCTTAAATATTTTGTTTCCTGAATATCTCAATATTTATTCAAAACTCTGACGTTTCCCACTACGGCATATTCATAAATACCTGTGGACACGGTTGTAATAGTCCTTGTAGTCAATGTCTTTCCTTGAAAGCAGGAACCGCTCCTCCTGAAGGATCTGGAGGTGGAAAATCGCCACCGCGCAGAGCACGACGAGCAGGTGAAGCCAGTTTGCGAAGCAGAGAAGCAGCCCGATGTAGGTCAGGTCAAAACCGACGAAAGCCGGGTTGCGGCTGATTCTGTAGATGCCGGAAGTGACCAGTCCGGTCTTCTCGTCCGGGGATATTCCGGCCCTCCAACTGTCCCGCATCTGAAGCACGGCGGCAGTGAAGAACACCACTCCGAGAGCCGTCAAAGCCAGTCCGATCCAACCGCACCACCGCGGGAGGAATGAATATCCCCGGACGACGCTCCACACCTCCACGACGACAATCAGGACGGAAAAGGCAGCCAGCAACCGCTCCACAGTCAAAGTCCGCAGTTCCTTATTCCCGCGCCCCATCTGATTGGTCCGGATCCCTTGACTCCTCTGACTGAGCTGTTTAGCCAGATAGACTCCATAGAATCCGGCCATCAAGGCCAATGATATTATCTGAAATACTGTCATACAATCACGCCGGAGGCATCTGGTTCAGGATCATCCCTAAGCATTTCCTCCAGCGTACAAATTTACGAATATTCCCGAGAACAACTAACGTCCGTGCGTCAGGACGGCATTTCCACGCAACGACTTTGCAAACAGGGGGTCTTCGTGCGTCACTCACCGACAGATTGCCTAAAGTGAACTCGTGCGTAAAAACGGCTCTCATACGCACCAAGTGCCTACAAAGAATAACTCTGGAGAAAGACGATTTTACAAGCACGGGGATATTTATGAGCCACCGGAACAAGACTTAAAAATTGTTTTTTTACCATCAATATGCACACATTATCTAAATTAGTCGTATATTAATAGTTTGGAATTAGAAAACCATCCATTTTTGACTTGAAGACGATGATTAGGCCATAGATAACGAGATAGCCTAAAGATATAATTCCGAATAGAACAGGCATAATATGGACAGAAGAAAATTCATAAAGATAGGGACCGGCGCGGTTGCTGTCGGGGCGATGTCCGGGTCCGTGGTCTTGCGGGCGGCTGAAATTTCCGCCGGAGACAAGGCTTCGGACGACCTCACGGCAGGATATTCAGCGGCGAGTGATTCCGCATCGGAATATTCAACGGCCAGATATTCATCAGAAATCGGGGAAGCCGGCAAGAAAGATCTTCTCGTGAGATTTCTGGGGACAGGAGCGGCGGATTGGAACGGCATGGACGAGAGAGGCGAGTTGAGGCGGCTTTCGAGCGCGCTCCTTGACAACCGCATCCTTATCGATTTCACCCCGTCTGACGCGGACATGCTGCCGCCGGGATTCAAGAAACCTGACGCCGTGTTTTATACTCATTCGCATTCCGACCATTACAACGCCAGGGCCGCCATCGAAACGCTCCACGCAAATGTGGTATATGTAGGTGACACCTGGGTTGAAAGGGCAAAGGCGGATCTCGCCGCGGCCGCCTCAGGACTCGGCAAGTCCACGCCAGAAGTCATCGGCCTTGCGATCGGCCAAAGGACACAATGCGGAGACCTGACAATCACGGCTCTGCCAGGCAACCATGCGACAAAGGACGACAATGAGCAGACCCTCATTTACCTGATCGAAAAAGGCTCCGTGCGTGTCCTGTATGCCACCGACACCGGCGGGATTCCAGTCAGAGCCGCCAGAATCGTCGGGATAGACGCCCACATCGCGGACGGGATGCCGATCACCGGACTTATAATGGAAGCCACCATGGGAATCGACCATGATGAGGATTTCAGGATATTCACCCATTCGAGCGTGAGAACTGTCCTTAGGACCGCCCATGTCCTTCTGGACACCGGAAGACTCAAGGCTCCGCAGGGCCAGCCTGTGTACCTCACCCACATGGCAAGGACACTCCACGGCACCCAGGCACAGCTCGACGCAAACCTTCCTCAGCCTCTCCGTGCCGCTTACGATGGATTGGAAGTCATATTCAGAGGATGATCTTCCGCCATCGAATAATTTTTACCGCATGCCGTCATCCATAAACCGCCTGTCACTTAAGATCTTGACTATAAGCATTCCATAGGTGCAGGCAATATGTAAACCAACAACTGTTTTATGAAATTTATCGGGAATATTCTTTGGCTGATTCTTGGAGGCCTGCTGGTCTCCCTCGGCTACTTCATCGCAGGACTGCTTTATTGCGTGACCATCATAGGCATTCCATTCGGATACCAGTTGTGGAAGTTCGGGGTGTTTTCCCTATGGCCGTTCGGGACGGACGTGGTGGACGGGAACAACGCCGGAGGCTGCCTCAGCATATTCATGAATGTGATTTGGATTCTGCTGGGATGGTGGGAGATCGCTGCGACGCACCTTGTCTTCGGGCTCATCTGCTGCATCACGATTGTTGGGATCCCGTTCGGGCTTCAGCATTTCAAGATGGCGCTGCTTTCCGCCATGCCGTTCGGCAAGACATTCCGGAAAGCGTGATTTGCCGCTGATTCGGCGACAACTATCAGCATAAAATACAGAGCATTCGTGCCCACTACCGCAAGCACCATCTTATTTTCCATTCCGAGCCAGCGCAATCTCCTCAAGAGTCATCTCAGGGAACCGACCGGACTTCGCCATAGCACGAAGTTCTTTGAAAGCCTTCAGGCCTTCAGAGGTAGCCTCCGTCTTGTCTCCACGTATCTCAAAAGGGATTTTCCCTCGTTGAACCACAGCCCTGGCAAACACATTCATAGCCGTATTGGCACTCATCCCGAACTGGGAACAAAGCGCATCAAATGAAGACTTGAGACTAGCGTCCATCCTAACCGTCATTGAAACTTGAGCCATAATCACTGATATGTTATACGAATACAACAAATTAATTCAATATGCAATAAATTTAACGCATAATGACGCAATTATAGACTAATTTGATGACTCTCTACCGAGGTATATAACTAATTCCCAGATGGATGCTCCCCGTTCAAGCCAGTCAGGCCGTCGCCGAACAATTATATACGAGATGGCGACACCTGCATTTTGTGAATATGGCGGCATACAAACCAGCCCTGAGTACAGCGAGAGGCCTGTGGATATGCCGCCTATGGTTTCTGGATCCGTAGGCGGCATACGGCCCGGCCTCACTATGGCGTGGAAGCATAACCGTATGCCGCCGTTTTGCAAAATGGCAACACGTACCTTTAAGATCAGCGAGACATATAGCGCGGCTCCGAGGCCCCGCATGCTTTTCTATGATATGTCCCTAACACTCAGGTGCGCGAACATATTCACACCTGGAAGAGAAATTCGCTGGCTGTCAGGTCAATGGCGTTTCAGGTGCGCGTGGTTTCCCGCACCTGGAAGTCCGGAACACCGATAGAACGCTCTGTACTGGGGCCGCCGACTCTTAGGTGTGCGAATATGCGCGCACCTGGAACGCCAACTCGTTAGTCATCAGACGGATGCTGTTTCAGGTGCGCATAGTTCCGCATACCCGGAAGAGCTGTCCACTGTTGTTTTACCGGATAGAAACTGCGCGTGAGAAGGCCTTTCTGCGTACAGAATATTCCGGTATGCATCTTTGGTGCAGGAAACACACTTCCGGTGTACCAAACGAACCAAGAGGCGGCGGCAACGTTCCTGATTACCATCTCACTCTGGAAGCGATGAAACGACTGGTGTTTATCAGCAATTGGACATAAGCGGAAAGAGCTCGACTCGATAAAAAACGCGTATGTTTTATTTTCTTATGCTTTTCTCCAAAGCAAGAATCAGGTTGTACACTCCTGACGAGGGGGTTGCAAAACTTCTGTAGTTTTCTGGCCCTTTCCACGGCCGCCAGACGATTATTCCACAAATACGATTTTTGCGTTTCCGTCAGTGCCGCTTTTTCATATTCATTCCAACAGTTTTCCAATTTGACCAATTCGTCAAACGCTTCATCCGTGGTAATATTGGAAACGCATCCCTTGCCGTGAAGCAAGAACCATAATTCTATGGAAGGATTGCTCAGCAACTTGAATGCTCTGCAGCGTTCAAGTCTTGCGTTGACTTCAGGAACATCCATATCGTACATCAGAAAGACCAGAACCTTGTCATTCTTCGATATTTTCAGTTCCCTCCTTCTGGCATCGATAAGGCGTTGCGAAATATCTCCTCCTTCCACCTTGGGAATTATCTTGATAGGCGAACGATAAGCCTGTTTCAGATGATCCAGATATGTCTCTTCCGTCTCACCCTCACAGAATACAAGAAAAACAGGTTTCATCTTCCGCCTTGGCGACTCCAATCTTTGCTTAGCCATACTCACTCCTCCATCAGACTTTTTAGGTTCATAACCGTGGAATCGATAAAAGGAACAGCATCAAAGCGTCCTTGAATATATCCTTTCTCCGCATCCATATTCTCTCGAAAATCCTTGTAGTCATACAATGAATAGACCTCAGTTGATCCATCTTCCTGCTTATTGACAAACACAATCTGATCTTTTCGAAGTCTTTTCATATCTATCAGGTTCGTGTTGTGAGACGTGAACAGAAGTTGCGAGCTTTCGGACGCGTGTATGAGATCCAGAATGAAATCCGCAAGCCTTGTATGCAGACCGACATCGAACTCATCCATAATCAAAGACTTTTTGTTCCGGACCACATCCAACAGACGCAGCAGAATCTGGAATAGTTTCCTCGTTCCATTGGATTCTTCAACATCCAGATCAAAAACCACTTCCGGAGACCTCTTGTGTATGGTCTGGAAGCGTAAAATATCGACCATCCTGAAATTCAAATCCGGGTTTCCCGCTGATGGCATCAGGGGGGCAGGAATCTGCTCGTGCCGGACCCTTATGTCGGTTATGTCTGTATCACAAATTGCCAGAGCCTTTAATATGACCTTCTTATATGCGTTAAAGTTCTCTTCTACTGCAGAGACGTTGTTCAGATCCACCATTCCCAACAAGAATGTTTTCAAGAAGTAGCGGTACAACCGCTGCGCCAGGTCTCTGTTCATTGAACTTGCCCGGCTCAAGAATAAATTCTTACGGCTTGTGTTCACCGCCACATCGTTCGGTTTCAAGATGATTCCTGCCGTGAATGTGTAAACTTTGTCTGAACCTTCATCGCGAGTAAAGATTTTCGCTCTTTTTCCTTTGGGGTAATAATAAAGGCTTTCTCTTATCACCTCATTGCGTGTCAATGCAAAAGAGTACTCGTACTCAATTCCCCCACACACAAAGTCAATCAAAAACTCACTCGGTTTCTTATCATAACCATCAAACTTGAATGGCATAAAATTGAATATCACCCCTTCATTATGCAGATGGGACTCTAGAATCATCCCGCAGCAAAAAGTGATTGCCTTCAAAATGTTGGACTTTCCTGACGCATTAGGTCCGAAAAGGCCGATGGACTTCAAGACTTTTGTACCATTCCAATCAATGACATTATAAGCGAGATCACGTGCCTGTGCGGAATTACTTTTGGCCGCAATGAAATCAAGACAAATTCTGTTTTTGATTGAGAAAAAATTCTCTAATTCTATTCTCAGGAGCATATCCTCTGTAATTTTGTAACTTTTCTACAAAAATAGGCTCTTAATTTGGATTTTACAAGAATTTATGAAGCCAGGATCCGGTCATCGCTGACATTAATGAATGCCATAGCCTTTCACTGTCAAGCTTTTCAGAGACAAAAATGAGGACAAACGTTACTCAAAAGCGCCATCCGACACTCTCGGGGAACGAAAAGAGGCGTATATGCATCCCAAAAGTGCGGAAGAAGTATTCGTGCGCATGCCGGATAGCCTCTCGGATGCGAAAATGGTTAATAAGGCCGCCCTTGATTGTCCGGACGCACCCCTCGGGAGACATAAAGTTGGGGAAACGTTTCCCAAGAGTGCAGGCTGCACTCTTGAGGAACAAAAGAGGCCGAAAGTGTTACCGAAGGGATTCGGAGCAAGCCTAAAGTGCATAGAGCCGAAAAAGAATATCTCACAATTAAAGAGAATGGACAAAATTGCCAGACAGCGCATTTTGCGTATTCTGTAAGCTTTGCCATATCATCTTTCCTCAAATTCCGGTTTACCTTTCCAGAAACGCGACATTAATGGTAAAAGCACAAGACAATGGGAATGAATATGAGCACAACTTGCAAGACGGAACACCGCCGAATCACATCCCCGCCCGGAGCAGGAAGTACAAGAGAAAGAACGCCAACCTCAACAACCGAGGCTGGTCTTAATGAATATATCAACACCACGGATCAGGTCGCCAAAAATCAGGAATATAACTGAATATAAAGCCGTTGGATAAACGTCCAAGACTCCGGCAAGCCAGACGAGACAACATAACCCACGGAAACAATCCTCAGAAAAAGTGCTGAAAGTCCGAAAATATTGACATTGATGTGTTCCAACTGCATTTGCGATACCTGCTGATAGACTCGAATACTGGATACCGGTCGCAGTATCACGCACTATCAACAGTGATTAGTGCATCTGCTGATTGAGGACAACTAAATCGAAAAACATCAATCTTGTCCTACAGTTCTGCACATCACTTCTATGCCCACTTCTCAAATGTTCAAGTTCCTCTTCGTCAGAAGCGAACAGGAACTCAAAGCCATTTCTCTAGTAATACTCAATAACCTCCGGACTATTCAGCGCATCGACTATCAAATATCTGCTTGAGGTATTGTTGTCCGGATCAATGGCTATCGTCTTGATGAGGTTCATCATTTCGTCCGCGATATTGTAGCCGAAAGTCTTATGTCCAAAGCCATCAAACACACATAATTCGCCAATCAATATCGCAGGGTACTGAAAGCGACGTTTGGCGTTTGGAATCGAACGGTTTAGACGATTACGCCTATTTTGAGGTAAAATATCAGTGCGTAACGATGAATTTGACAATGAGAAAGCACAAACCATTTTCGGTTGTGTCGTATTATCTTTTTCGTCTGTAAAGAAGCAATGGGTTGTTCCCATCATCTCCAGCATATAATCACGATAATTGTCCTATGTATGGTCGTGAAAAAACGAATCAATGTCAGCGTTTTTACTGCAAGTATACGGCTGACATTGATTAATGATTTCTGATGTTAATCTGCCGAAACGGCAGTTGTCCAATAGATACCCCACGATTTACTTATTCCCCTCTTTCTTTTTCAAAATTGCATAAGAATTGGCTGCCTCCTTAGAAAAATCAACAGAGGCACGTCTGCGAAGGTTTTCTTCGGACATCTTGACGAAGCGTTCAGCTGCTGAACCTCTTAACGTCGGGATTGCTTTTACCTGCATTCTACTCGGACTGGGGAGATGCGGACATCACGAAGGCCTACATTGACAGGATCGGCTTTGCTCCGGTCCCCGGTCAGAAGTATCTCCTCTCGTTCTGGTGGATTGACACGGAGACAGGGTTCACGGGCGAGTCAATGGCGGTTTCCACGATTTGCGGCGAGCTTTCCAACGTGAACAAGGAACTCTACAAGGTTCGCCCACGGATGAACTTCTCGGATGCGGTGCTGAGTGACCCTTCCGTCAAGGTTTATCATATGGGTACCACGCTCAAGAAACCGGGAGAAGGCCACGAGTCATACGACAAGGCCGGCCATTCGTTGGTGACAAATGGCGGCCGTGTACTGATGGTTCTTGCTTCTGCCCCTGATCTCAAGTCAGCTCATGGCAAGGCTCTTGAGGCTGTGTCCAAGGTGGATTGCGATAACCTCTTCCACCGCACTGACATCGGGCATTGGGCATTTGAATAGCCTTCGCTTATAAAATAACTCCGGCAGCTGTAATTTTGATTTTGACTTCCGAGTCCCCTTTTTCAAGTTCTATCTTGAACCAGTCTCCTGATGGGGTCTCCACGTATTCGGCGTCATCGATTTTCCAAGATGGGTAAGATGTGCTGATCTGGGTCAGAACGGCTGCCGGAAGTTCGTTTTTACGTACATCCCACTCTGTGCGGAGCCAGTTGTGGTCCTTGCTGAAATACACATCCTTGCCGCGTCTTTCGTGTACGATCTCGACTTCGATTTCGCCGTCATCATATTCTGTATCTATGATTGCTGCTCCAGGGTATTTCTGTCCGATGAATTTCTCGAGTTCGGACTGGATATCTGTCGGGAGATAGTCCTCGTAGTCGTAGTCTGAATCGATGTCCACCACTGTCTTGATGAGGGCTCCTTCTTCAGAATAATACAGGTCCGCTTCCTTTTCGATATTGCCGGAACGTGTCTCGACCTCGATGACATAGAAGGTCTCCATGCCGTTTCTCTCGAGCTTGTCGATGTCATCCACTTTCCAATCAGCATATTCACTTGCCTGGAAAGCTGTCTTTACGGCTTCCGGAAGTTCATTGTACGAAATCTCGCTTTCGGTCATGCACCACTGTCCTGAGCGGTTGAACCATACGGAGAAGTCATATCCTGCGTTGGCTGAACGTGTAGCGACTCTGTTGAATTTCGCCACGTCGTAGCCGTTCTTGGATGTCCATTTTACATTGACTGCATCCGGATAGCGTTCTGCCAATTCTGCTTTCGCTTTTTCGTTTATCTGGCTGTCAGTCGAAGCTTTATCGCAGCCTGCAAGTGTCATCAGGCAGATGCACATTGCTGTAATAAATAAATTTTTCATTGTACTATAATTTATTGATTTGTAATTTTTTTATCTCTGATTATCCGGGCTATCGGTCGAGTCCTGCAAGATTGAAGTTCTTGTCGAATTTCAGTTCGAAGCCATTGTCCAGTTTCAGCTCAAGTTCTCCGTCGTCATACTCGGCCTTGGTGATGAACGAGTCGGGATACAGTTCATTGACCTTGTCGGCTGCTGCCTGCGGAATTATGCCGTCGGGGATGCTGTTGCGGTGACGGTTGATTTCCTTCCATTCTCCGTTGCGACGGAATTCCAGTTTGGTCCCGTCCGTGAGCACGATTTCGTAGGAAATTTTCAGCAAGTCTCTGTCTTCTTTGGCAAATGCTATTTTTTCACCTTGAAAGTGCTCGGTGATGAAGCTCAATACGTTTTCCGGAAGTGATTCCGGGCTTGTCGCCTTGTCGTGCACGAGGTTTGACAGGAAATAGCCCAATGTTCCTGCTGCCGCGAGCGAAATGATTACTAAAATGATCTTCTTAAACATAACATTGTCCTTCTTTGTATTGCGAAATTATAGTACAATTCTGGAGTGAATCTGTAATCGGCACGGAAATTCTGAACTTTTTTCAGAATTTTACGCTGAAACGGTGCATTCCGTCCACATAAGAATAGGTGAGTAGCATTCCGCATCTGTCTGCAATGGTTTTGGCAAGTGCCAGCCCCAGTCCGGTAGAGCCCTCTTTTTTCGAGCCCTGGTAGAATCTCTCAAAAATCCGGCTGCTGTCCAGAGGCGAGTCCCCGCTGTTCTCGACCACGAGTTCGTTTTCTGTCAATGTCAATGTGACCTTGCCGTCCTCAGGGCTGTGCACAAATGCGTTTTTGATGATGTTGGTCACTAAAATCGTGGCGAGCGTCTCGTTCATCTTTATCGTGACAGGGGAGTCCGGTATTTGTGCTGAACAGGTTATCTGCTTGCTGCTGAAGATTTCCCCATACAGTTCTTTCTGGGACAGCACCATGGCTGAAAGGTCTATGTCAGTCACGTCAGGGAACTGTCCGTTGTCAATTTTCGTGAGCAGGAGAAGTGTCTTGTTGAGTCGCACGATATGTCCGAGTTCGCGTTTCATCTGCACGAGTTCGCCGACGCTTTCTTCCCCCAATGTGTCATTGTCCAGCATCCAGTCGATCCTTCCTCCAAGCACGGCAAGCGGTGTCTGAAGCTCGTGTGAAGCATTGCCTATGAACTGTTTCTGCTTTTCGAAGGCTCTGTCGGAGCGGCCAGTCGCATCTGTGGCGGCTTTCTCCAGCTGACGGAATTCCCGGATGTCCGAGTTTATTGACAATCTGCCGTGTGACTTTCCGGGTGTGTAGGCATTGAGCCAGTCGAGAATCATGTATAGCGGCCGCATACTTTTCTGGAACACGACGAGAGTGGTCACGATAACTGTCAGCAACAGAATGAGATACAATGCGAGTATCCACCAGAGGATGGTCTTTATCAGGTCATCTTTTTCGATTGTGGGTGTAGCGACAATGAGTTCAAAACATCTTCCTTCACGGTCTCTGAATATCGTCTTGAGAAATCGTGCAGGTTCTTGTTCGTCTGTCTCCTGAATGTAGAAGTCTGCATCGTAGTACTCCATCCCGGTATGTGAATTTGCATAACTCTCCGCAACTTCGGAAATGCTGTAATGCCCGTCTGTCATGATGTTGGCAACCGGCAGCTTCTTCCCGGACAACTTCTTGACCATCAGCTGTTCAGCGTAACTTTCAAGCAGATCGTCGGCCTCGTCATTGATCTCATCCACAATGACGAAGTAAAAGACCATCGCCCAGAGCGCGATGACCGGGAGCAATGCCATAGACAGGCGTACAGCGATATTGTGGATCAGTTTCATTCTTTGGTGACGGGTTTTTGCCTCACGTGTTCAAATTGAGATTGTGTCGTTTATAGACGAGTCTGTCCCTTATTCCTTAGTGACGAGTTTGTATCCGAATCCGTAAACTGACTTGATTTCTATATCGGCGCCGGCTTCTTCCAGTTTTTTGCGCAGATTCTTGACCTGCGAATAGATGAAGTCGAAATTGTCCGCCAGATATATGTCGTCGCCCCACACGGCTTCTGCCAATACTGATTTATCTACCATGTGCCCCGGTCTGAGCAGGAAATAGTGAAGTATGTCGTATTCTTTCTTCACCAATGTCAATGCTTTTCCGCAGACTTCCACTGTGCGGCTGTCCGGGTTGAGCTTGACATTGCCATAGACTATTCCGTTGCGTCCGCTTCCGTTGCTTCTTCTGGTCACGCTCTTGATTCTGGCCAGAAGTTCTGCCGTGTGGAATGGCTTCGGGAGGTAGTCGTCCGCGCCCTCTTCCAGTCCGATAATCTTGTCTTCCAATGAATTGCGGGCTGAAAGTATGATCACTGTCAATGCTTTTCCTTCTTCCCTGAAGGCCTTCAGCAGGTCGAGCCCGTTTCCGTCCGGAAGCATGATGTCCAGCAGGATGCAGTCATATGAGAACAACGACAGCTTTTCCCACGCCTCACCGTATGTCGAAGCCACTTCCACGACATAATGCTCCTTCAGCAATGCTCTCGCAATCAATTCCTGCAAAGAGCGCTCGTCTTCTATTACCAGTATCTTCATAGTTCCATGTCAATGTCCTGAGGGCTGCAGGTCTCTTCAATAATTGCCAATACTCTGAAAAACACGAGCTTACCCTCGCCGTTGTCAATGCAAACCCTTACGGTTCATCATCGTTTCCGTTTCTCACGACTCGACGAAATTACAAATAAAATCTGGAACGAATCTGAAATTTCTTCTGTTTTTCTTAAGATAAGTAAATGTTAAAAAATAACCTGCTTCATTTTGGGGGCTCTCTTATGCGGCCATTTGCGGCCATGACATACTGTTGAGAACGGTTGAAAAGCCGCCCTGATAACAGCCTCCGAAAAAGTGACAATAATTTAGATTAAACCATTGATTATCAATGATATAGTATAGGAAAACTGGAGAAATTTTCGTAAATTTAAGGGTAATTGCAATGCTCTTAAAATGATAACGAAAACTCCTCCAGAAGTCCTTTCGCCAAGCGATTTGGCGTATATGTCCACGCTGAACGAAAGAGACAGAAGATGGTTCCTGACCACAAAGGCCGCCGACCTCAAGACTCAAGGGCTCAGCTACCGCAAAGTTAGTAAAATTATTTTGGATTTCTTTGACATAAGGGACGGCCGAAAATGGCTCAGCCAACTTCGAGATGGATCTTTATACGCTTCAGTTCAGGTGGATTCCCTCGCTGATTGATGCCGTGGTGAAGGGGAACTTGCCTTGTCAGGCATTGGTGGACGTACCATGGTGGGAGAATTGTCTGAAAAAACAGGGGATGACTAAGGCTGATTTCTCGTTTGAGGAGATCAAGGCTGAAATAAAGAAGATCTCAGAGGAGAAAGGGCGGATATGCCTGACATTCCCCTATCCGAAATGCGCTCCGCTTGCTAAATATGCTGTCATTGACTTGTTGGCATCGGGGCGGATCAACTATTACACATTGGAAATGTCCCTCGATGACACATGGGTGCTTGGGTCGCAGGATGTTCACAGGCACAGCTACATCCGTCAGGTGCCTGATTGCCAGACGATGGCGGATTTTGAGAGGGAGGTTGATCGACCTTGTGATGTTGATCGACCTTATGAGCGCCCCACTCCTGAAAGAACGCGAGTTGTATGGAGATGCGTCTGATTTGGCTATGATGAATCGAATTCCGATCGCAGTCGATTTCACATCGGAAACTTTAGACTGGTGGAGACAAAGCGTAACGCTCACGCCTGATGAGTATGAATCTGTCTTAAGCAGGGATATGGAACCATAATGACAGCTGTTCGAGCGATCTACTTTTACAAACCACGGACACAGGGAATGGCAGCAGAGATGCGTACATGGCATGTAGGTGTGGCTGACCCTCATTTACGAGAAGGGGGTCGGGCACGGCAGGATGGGCTACAGAGGTGCGCATGCCGGATAGCCTCTCGGATGCGAAAATGGTTAATAAGGCCGCCCTTGATTGTCCGGACGCACCCCTCGGGAGACATAAAGTTGGGGAAACGTTTCCCAAGAGTGCAGGCTGCACTCTTGAGGAACAAAAGAGGCCGAAAGTGTTACCGAAGGGATTCGGAGCAAGCCTAAAGTGCATAGAGCCGAAAAAGAATATCTCACAATTAAAGAGAATGGACAAAATTGCCAGACAGCGCATTTTGCGTATTCTGTCAGTTTTGCCATATCATCTTTCCTCAAATTTCCGGTTTTACCTTTCAGGAAATGCGACATTAACGGTAAAAGCACAAGACAATGGGAATGAATATGAGTATAACCCGCAAAGCGGAACACCGCCAGACCGCCCCTCCGTTCAAAGCATCAAGGACGAGAGGCGGAGCGTTTAATTATTAATTCACCTACCGCCCCTGAAAATGAACCGATATGAACTTGACTCGGCGAGAATATACTTGTAATATTGCAACCAGTATTTGATGGTACAGCAAAAATGAAAACGTCAGACAGACGCCTAACAGAACACCGACACCTCCTCTCTAAGTGCCGCCCACAAGAGAGGAAGAGCCATCCTAAACGACAGGAGGAAGGCATTAATGAATATATCCACGGAAACAATCCTCAAAAAAAGTGCTGAAAGTCCGAAAATATCACTACCTTTACAACGTTTCAGACCCTATGATCTGGAACGGACATATTGATGAAAGTGTTTTCGCACTATCCTTTCAAGAAAATGTGGTAGTTTTCAATGAAAGTAAGGATAAACGACAGCACCGTTCATCTGTATTCGCTTGCGTGTATTCAACACCCAACGATACAGGTGTGGGGATTGTTTCCGTTTATTTACTTTCAGGTTCTACCACAACCTTCTTGAAGATAAGCGACGAAACGGGCTCCACACTTAAACCGAATTGCAATTTATATCTATCTGATATATAACCATAAAATGTTATTTATGCGTCAATTTGATACCGTAAAGTTCCCGCAAAGCCATAATATTCAAAAATGATTTCTCCCTATATAATGAGGTAAAATATGGTGTTTCTTGCCTCAAACAGAACATATGTCATAAACTTGTGTTTTTAAAATTGATGTTTCAGTCACTTTTTTGTGTTCTTCTACAATATATAACCTGATAAATCAAATATATTCCCATACAATTTGTACCTTTGTAACCATATTGGATAGTCATATAAATATGGAGCGTAAATTACTGAACCGAATCAAAGTCGTTCTCGCAGAGAAAAACAGAAGCAATAAATGGCTTTCAGAACAATTGGATAAAGATCCAGCCATAATTTCCAAATGGGTTACCAATACAACACAGCCCAATGTGGAGACGCTGATTCAAATATCCAAAGTATTGGGTGTAACTGTGGATGACTTGTTGAGAACAGAATAATAAGGTTATGGGAACAGTCAAATTATATAAATATCTGGATTTTACTGGTGGATTGATGATGCTACATTATAGTAATCTTCAATTCACCAATGCTACGCGGTTGAACGACCCGTTCGATTGCCACCCGTCGCTAATTGATTTTTCTAATGTTCCGAAAGAAGCCTGTGGAGGATGGACTCCGGGAATAATCGAAAAATTAAGGAAGGAACCATTTCGTAGAACCAGAGAAGAGGCATGGATATGCAGTCTTTCTAAAATACATGATTCAATTTTGATGTGGAGCTATTATAGCAAGCATAAAGGTATCTGCATAGGTCTGGATATGAAAAAAGTTAGGAAATATCTGTCTTGCATACAGGGCGGAATCATGATTGTTTGTTCTGAGGTGGAAGTGCAATACAAGGATATTGTAGAGAAGCCTAATTATTTTAGGGATGCAGAAGATTTCCTGCGTTATCAATTATCTACAAAAGCAAAGGCTTGGGAACATGAACAAGAGGTCAGACTGTTTATTTTAGACCCTTGGCCGACATATATGAGTTTATTGCCGGATCAGAATGATGAAAAAGGTCCGATTGATTGGAAAGAAGTTCGGGCTTTCCCTAAAATCGGAGGTGAGTGTTTTGAGTCTGTCTATCTGGGGATCAATATGAATGCAGATGAAAAATCAAAAATAATAAGCGTTGCACGAAATCTTAATCCTGACATTAAGATTTACCAAATGGGAATTGATGCAAATGCTTTTAAGTTGAATACCGAATTGATAAAATAGTAAAATGGGTAAGAAACAGAATAAATCGGTAAAGGAAGAAACCCTGGAAACGATACTTTTCAATTGTCGTAACAGCCTGCGTGGGCGTGCAGCCATGACAGACAAACGCGACTTGCTGTTGACCCTTGTATTTTTGAAATTCATAGGAGAACGGTTCAAACAGCAAAAGGAGAAAATTAGACATGAGATAGTGGGAGTGCAGGGCATTCATGATACGGATTTCATTGAATTGCAATTGTCTCGTCCCAATCAATATATGCAGGATGGCGTGTTTTTCCTGACAGATGAAACATTTTGGGACGAACTGATTCTCACATCACCTACCGGCATGGCTATAGCTTTTGATACAGCCATAAAGACGCTGGACGATAATGAGCCTAAACTGAAAAATGCTCTGCCGCAGCAGATTTTCACGAAAACAGCCCTTGAACCGGGAGTATTGAAAAGCGTAGTGGATGAGATAAACAAGATAGACCCTCAGAAATTTAATGACCACGACCTCATAGGACGTGTATATGAGTATTTTTTGCAGGCTTTTTCCATCAACGCAGACAAAGAAGAAGGAGAGTTTTATACGCCACATTCTATCGTAGAGCTTATCGCCTCACTTATTGAACCTTTCGACGGGACAGTCTATGATCCTTGCTGTGGTTCCGGAGGCATGTTTGTCCAGGCGGCAAAGTTCATAGAGGCCTACGGCGGAAATACGAAAGCCGTCAACGTCTATGGGCAGGAATCAGAACCGGCAACTTATCGCCTTGCAAAGATGAACCTGGCTATCCGAGGCATCTCTTACCATTTGGGCGATAAAGCCGTTTCCACATTCTCTGATGACCAGCACAAGGAACTCAAGTTTGATTACATCATGGCGAACCCGCCGTTCAATTTGAAGAAATATGCCGAATACGGAGGTTTTGAAACCGATACCAGATGGCAAGGCTATGGAGTACCGCCTACCAGTAATGCCAACTATGCGTGGATTCTTCACATACTTAATAAATTGAATGTTAGTCGTGGAATTGCAGGCTTCCTGCTTGCCAATGGTGCTTTGGATGACAGTGATACACTTGAAATACGTAAGCAGCTAATCGAAAGTGATAAGGTAGAGGCTATTATCGTTTTACCGCGAAACATGTTCTATTCTACCGATATATCTGTCACTCTTTGGATATTGAACAACAACAAGAAAGGCGGGCCGTGGCACGGAAGGCAACTTCGCAACCGCACAGATGAGATTCTGTTCATCGATTTGCGGACTTGGAACAGTAATATATACGAGAAGAAATATGTCCGTCTGGCAGAAACGGAAATAGACAGAGTACGTCAAATATATTTCAACTGGCAAACCGAAAATTTTGCTGAGTATGCCGAGCCGGAATTATACTATGCTGCGCATCGTGATGAAATCCGGAAAAAGGGATATTCCCTCGTACCCTCCAGATACATTGAGTTTATAGACCGAGACACGGAAATAGACTACAAGACTGCTCTTTCCGAAATGAGTCATAAATTTGACGCGCTGAAGAAAAGATGGGATGCGAACGAAACGGAACTCGTAAACGCTTTCAAAATTTTAGGGTATGGAAAAGAATAAGTTGCAACATCGTGACATAACAACCGATAAACTCTTTGATGACATTCGGAATATCATAGAACAAGGTCGGAAACAAGCATACGCAGCAACCAACCAAATTGCGGTACTTACCTATTGGCATATCGGACGTCGTATAGTGGAAGAAGAACAGCATGGAGAGGCTCGTGCGCAGTATGGTACTCGGTTGATTAAAACATTGGCCGAACAGCTGATGCCTAAATACGGCAATACGTTAAGCAAGCGAAATTTGGATTACTTTCGCCAATTTTATCTGTGTTTCAATGATTTGGAGATTGTGAACACGCGTGTTCACAATCTGACTTGGTCGCACTTCCGCTCAATTATACAGGTTGCAGACCCTAAGGCCAGAGAGTGGTACATAAAAGAGGCATCGGAACAGATGTGGAGTGTAAGGACACTCAATCGCAATATCGGTACACAATACTATGGCCGCCGTATGGCTTGTGTAAGGGAAGGATTGGCGTTACCTTCTCCCGATATTGAAGCCAATGATCCATTGGAGTATATAAAGAGTCCGGTAGTTGCTGAGTTTTTAGGTTTCCGCAAAGATAGCAAATATGACGAGAACCCGTTGGAACAAGCCTTAATAGACCATCTGCAACAATTTATCATGGAATTGGGGCGCGGGTTCGCTTTTGTCGACAGGCAGAAACATATTTCAACGGATACCGGTGATTTTTACATTGACCTCGTATTCTATAACATCAAGCTCAAGCGTTATGTGCTGTTTGAATTGAAAACACATCCTCTGACGCATGCGGATGTGGGACAATTGGACATGTATGTACGGATGTATGATGACCTTGTAAAAGATGAGAATGACAACCCAACCATAGGTATATTGCTTTGCACCGAGACCGATAAGGTGATGGCTAAATATTCTGTCCTTAACGGTAGTGAGCAACTTTTTGCTGCCAAATATATGGCCTATATGCCGACGGAAGAAGAGTTGAGCAGGGAAATAGAACAGCAAAAACGTTTCTTCTTGGAACAACACGGGAAGGAGGAATGATATGGGGATAGATCATGTAAAATGGGTTAGGCTCGGAGATTATATCGAGCAATGTGATGAAAGGAATCACAATAATAAATATGATATAGAGGCTATCAAAGGGATTAGTACCAGTAAAACTTTTATTGATACTAAAGCCAATCTTGATGGTGTACCTTTACAATCATATAAATTGGTTGCACCTAGATATTTTGCATATGTTCCTGACACGTCAAGACGAGGAGATAAAGTTGCCTTGGCTTTTAATGACAGTTCTTGTACATATTTGATTTCCTCGATATATTGCGTATTTAAGGTCTCTGTTTTGGACAAATTAAGTCCAGAATATTTGTACCTATTTTTCCTTCGCCCGGAACTTGATCGATATGCCCGATACAATTCGTGGGGAAGCGCACGAGAAGTGTTCTCGTGGGGAGATATGTGCAATACAATGATTCCTCTTCCATCCATTACCGAACAACAAAAAGTGGTGAATGCGTGGAAAGCTTTTCGGGAAATCAAAGAACAAAACGAGGCTAAGGCTGCTCCGCTTATGCAACTCTGCCAGAGCTATATTCAAGAATTGAGGCATAAATATCCTTTGCAGGAGATTGGATCGTACATTGAAGAATGCAATGAACGCAATTTGAATGGCAGATTTACAGAAAAGGAAGTTCGTGGAATAGCGACATCGAAAGGTTTGATAGAAACGAAAGCGAATTTGGATGGGGTCTCGTTAAATTCATATAAATTGGTAAAGCCTAAGGAAATCGCTTTTGTACCCGACACCTCTCGCCGTGGAGATAAAATGAGTTTAGGATTGAACGATTCAGATAAAACTTATATTGTTTCATCTATTTCGTCTGTATTCAACGTGGATGAAAAAAATATTTTACCAAATTTTCTTTACCTATGGTTCTGCCGTCCAGAATTTGACCGATATGCCCGTTTCAATTCGTGGGGAAGTGCTCGTGAGGCATTCTCATTTGAAGATATGAAACGCTGCAAGATACCTATTCCACCCATTGACGTTCAGCGTGCAATCGTCAATATCTATAAATGTGCCAACGAAGCCAAACAGATAGCCGAAGACGCCGATCGGCTCTCACGTGAAGTTTGTCCGGCATTGCTTCAACATGTCATACATTCTTAAACAGCAGCGATTATGGCAAACAAAGGGAAATATTATGAAAGTCAATTCGAGGAAGCAACTGTCGAACTTCTCCGCGAGGCACATTGGCAACATACATTTGGTGATGACATTCACCGTAAATATACCGACCCGCTCATTGAAGAGGATTTAAGGAATTTTCTCTCCGTCCAATACATAGATAAAGATCTGACCACCACCGAGTTGGACAGTATTGTCGCCAATCTACGCAATGCAGGCGGCCAGAATGACTATTATGCTCTTCGAAATACTTTTTTGCTATATCGTGACGGCTATGATTTTGCATACAACGATGGAAGAAACAATCCTTTCCGCTTGGAATATATCGACTTCGAGCATCCCGACCATAATATTTTCCGCTGTGTCAATCAGTTCGTCATGGAACAAGGCCGCGAGAACCGTCGCCCTGATATTCTGCTTTTTGTAAACGGCATACCTGTCTGCATCATCGAATTGAAAAATCCAACTAAGCAGAATGCCACGATACGCGATGCCCATACACAGATTTGCACACGTTATATGCGGGATATTCCAGCATTGCTGAAATATTGTGCTTTGGCAGTTATCAGCGACGGAGCAAAGAATGCTTTGGGTACGACATACACACCATTTGAATTTTTCTACGAATGGAAAAAGATTGAGAATGAGGACAAAGCCGGAAAGGGCCTTGATACGCTTCGCACGCTCATTCGCGGAGCACTTTCACCAGAACGCATCTTAGAGATATTGCGTGATTATGTCTATTTCCCCGACCCGACAAAAGAAGAAGACACGACTGAAATCGTATGCCGTTATCCTCAGTTCTTTGCCACGCGCAAACTGCGAGACCATATCCTGAATCATTTGCGTTCTGTCGGAGGTGATGGTAAAGGTGGTACATATTTCGGAGCCACAGGGTGTGGGAAAACTTATACCATGCTGTTCCTTGCACGCCAATTGGTTTTGCGATGCAGAAAGCAACTGGATAGCCCTACGATTCTCATCATAGTAGACCGGGATGATTTGGAGACACAAAGCGGGAAACTGTTCTGTCGCTCGAAGCAGTATCTTGAAGATGAAGCTGTAAAAGTCTTTGAGACAAGAAAAGAGCTTGCAGAAGAAATGAGCACGCGTAAAACCGGAGGTGTCTATATCACGACTATCCAGAAATTTGCAGAAACCACAGGGTTGCTGACAGAACGCTCCAATGTCATTTGCCTAAGTGATGAAGCCCATCGCTCTCAGAACAATATCGGATCGAAACTATCCATACAAACCGAAGGAGAAGTCGATAAGATAGGAGCGAAAATCACATACGGATTTGCTAAATACTTGCGAGATGCGTTGCCGAATGCTACTTATGTGGGGTTTACGGGAACACCCATTGACGAAACTATACATGTATTTGGAAAAGTTGTAGACCAATATACAATGAAGGAGTCGGAAGATGACGGCATCACAGTTCCAATTAAATATGACCCTCGATTGGCTCGTGTGTTCCTCAATAAAGAACAGGCAGAGAAAGTAGAAGAGTATTACCGCCTATGCGCAGACGAAGGGGCAACGCCGGAGGATATTGCCAAGAGTAAGGCCGCTATGTCAAGTATGGAGGTGATTATCGGTGATGAAGATGTGTTGCGTCGGGTGGCCAAAGATATTATCGACGACTATAAACGCCGAACAGAGACAACCGACCGTCTGCAAAAGGCCATGATTACTTGTGCAGACCGTAAGATAGCATTCAGGCTATATAAAATCATGCGGGAGATGCAGCCCGATTGGTTCGAAAAGAAAAAAGCATTGAACGAACTTATATTGACAGCGGACGAAAAGAATAAGTTGAATGACATCGCATTTGTCAATATGGTTATGACCAGAGATAAGGACGACGAAAAGGAACTTTACAATCTGCTTGGAGACAAAGAATATCGTAAATTCCTTGATGCAGAATTCAAATCGGAGAAATCGAATTTCCATATTTCTATCAACGTAGATATGTGGATTACGGGATTTGATGTGCCTTGCCTGACCATGCTTTATAATGACAAACCGCTATCTAAACATACGCTTATTCAGACTATTTCGCGTGTCAATCGTAAATTCGGCACAAAAGAGTGTGGCTTTATCATCGACTACATCGGCATCCGCGAAGAGATGAAAAAGGCCATGAAAAAATATGGTGGCGAAGTCGGACCACAGGAAGATTTGGATGTTGCACATGAAGTATTGCAAAACGAACTGCAACTTTTGCAAGAGAGACTGTCTGGGTTGGTATTCGACCGTTTTTTCGGGAACAATGACCTTGCCCGACTTCAGTTTATTCAGGAAGCGGCTGAATATATCCTAGCTAATAGTGTTGAACGGAAAGGTGAGGTTTCTTTCCTCAAGCTTTTTAAGGAACATGTCAAACGCCTACGTTCTGCTTATAATATCTGTAATCCCGCTGGTATTCTGACTGAAGAAGAGGTCGCGTGGAGTCAATGCTTTATGGGAATCTGCTCGTATGTGAACAAAATGACTGCCGCAGAGCACGACACGGAAAGCATGAACAGGCATGTGGAACAGATGGTTCAGGAAGCAATTCTTGCAAGTGGTGTGGAACGAATAATGAATGAAGGTGTTGAAGAAAATATTTTCAGCGACTCATTCGCCAAAGAGGTGGAAGATATAAAGATGCCATTCACTAAGTTCCAAATTTTATGCAAACTCGTAGCCAAAGCAATCAGAGCATACAGCCGGACAAACAAGATACAAGCCGAACATTTCCAGAAGATGCTTGAAGATACAATAGATGCCTATAATACAAGGGACAAGTTGACATTTACCAATGAAGTGACACAGAACGTGGTGAATGATGTATGTGACATTGTTTCATACAAAATCAATGGATTGTCGAACAAGTTGATGGACATTCTGAAAGAACTTAAAGCTGACAGTGAGAAATTCAAGATTTTGGGTATTACTTTCGAAGAGAAAGCTTTCTTTGATGTCCTTGTCGAAGTTAGGGACAAACACGGTTTTGAGTATGCGGATGAGCGTTGTATTGAGTTGGCAAAGAAAATCAAGACTCTGATTGATGATACCGCTGTTTATGCCGATTGGCTAAATAACGACAACCTGAAAAACAAACTCGCCAGTCAGCTTACTTATCTTCTTTACAAAGAGGGGTATCCTCCTCAATGGGATGAAGAGGTATTTCAGAAAGTTCTGGTACAGGTAGAGAATTACAAGAAATATGAATAAACTAAATAGAACAAGTTGACATGCAACCAATATACATAGATTTACACATACATACTTCAGAGAATGCAAATAATCTGAATACTAACTACGATATAGCAGAATTGGTCGGTCAAATAAAGAAACTAAATGGAGACAGTCCGTTTATGATTTCGTTAACAGATCACAACACCATTAACAAATCTGCCTATTTGAAGGCCCAAAACCTGGGTCTTAACTTAATTATTGGTGTAGAATTACACATTCAAAATCGGGCTGAGGCAAAATCGTACCATTGTCATATATATTTTAATGCGCCTATAGAAGATGCTGTAATAGATTCTCTAAACGAGATTCTAGATGAGCTATATCCTAATAAATTACCAGACCGAAATGACCCCAATACGCCAGATATCCAAAAAATCATTAATAGTTTTGACACATTTGATTTCATCTTACTACCACACGGCTCACAAAAACATGGAGCATTTAATTATAGCATCAACGATGGTGAAAATTTAGATAATGCCATCAATAGGAGTATATATTATAATCAATTTGATGGTTTTACATCAAGAAGTACCAAAGGGCTAGAGGCAACTCATCGATATTTTGAACGACTCGGAATATCGGAGTTCATTAATCTTGTGACTTGCTCTGACAACTATTCTCCCAGTATATATCCTCGTTCGCATAGCGGTAATGATGATGATTTCATCCCAACATGGATGTTTGCGCAACCAACATTTGATGGATTACGACTTTCGCTTTCTGAAAGTACAAGACTTGTGGCTAGTCATGAGAAACCAATACGACGAAGTGATTATATTGGGCATGTAGAATTGCAGAATGAACATATAGATGTGAATGTAAACTTAACCGAAGGTCTGAATGTCGTAATTGGCGGATCTTCATCCGGGAAAACTTTATTTGTGGATTCGTTGTATAGAAACATTCATCAGGATTTTGATGGCTCGAAATATACAGAGCGTTATGGCGTAGAGAATATGATTGTAGAGAATACAAGCGGAATGACCCCATATTATATATCTCAAAACTTCATAGCAGAAAATATTTCGGATAATAATGAAAAAAGTATTGATAAGATAGAGATATTAAGAAATATATTTCCTGCAGACGATGAGATTAACCGTAGTATTACTGCTGGTCTAAATAAATTACATGAGGTAATTAATGAAATGTTGCAGTGTGTAGAAAAAATAGAAGACAGTGAGCGAACATTGAATGCGTTACCTAATCCAGGACAATTGATTGTCACGGGAATAGTGAAAAAGAATGTTTTGAATATATTGTTACCAACGGCTGAAGAAGAAAGTGCTGTTAAGTATCCTTCAAGTCAGTATAAAAGCGACTTAGAGGCAATAGAGTCTATTAGAACTTTTTTAGAGAATAATCCTTTGGTTGAAGATGCAAATAAAGAGATTGATTCTATAAAAAGGAAACTTGCCTTAGCTGCAAAAGCTTATACGATGTTTGATGATGTGGCTACGGTTGTAAAAGAACACAAACAAGTTGTAGACAGAATACTGAAAGATGAACTTGGACAACAGCAATCCCGCATCACAAACAAGGATAGTTTACTTAAAACTGTAGGTGAATATATAAAAGCTCTTACGGGCTTCAAGCATTGTAAACAAGAGTTGATTAAAACAAAATACTCTTTTCAGACTAGAGAGATAGAAGCAAGAGGACATAAATTGTCTGTTATTAACAACTTTAGCTTTAACGAGAAAGTACTAGTAGAAGCATTGAAATACTGTTTAAAATCTAATATCAATACTATTGCAGATGTTACTCCGTGGAATTTGATGAGCCGTTATTTCAAGAAAAATCCCAATGTCGAATCATACAACGATATGACTCAGAAAGTATATACGAAATTGATGGAGTTAAATACACGTTCGTATAAGATTGTGACAAAAGACGGAAAAGATTTTAATAATTTGAGTCCAGGATGGAAAACGGCAATTTTGTTGGACTTAATACTAGGGTATGAACAAGATACTGCGCCCATTATTATTGATCAGCCAGAGGATAATTTGGCTGTGAAATATATAAATTCGACATTAACAGAAACTATCAAAGCTGTAAAATGGAGTAAGCAAGTGATTATGGTAAGCCACAATGCAACGATACCCATGATGGCAGATGCCCAAACAATTGTTGTTTGTGAAAACGATGGAAACAAGATAACCATTCGCTCTGCATCATTAGAAAGCGAGGTCTTCGGACAAAAAGTATTGGACTATATTGCTGATCAGACTGATGGTGGTAGGACATCAATCAAAAAAAGAGTCAAGAAGTATAATTTTAAAAAATACAATTAATATGAAACTGAAATTCAATAAAACAGAGGACGGTGATATTGCTGCTGTAATTCTTGACAATACAAAGCAGGAGGTGTTCTCGTACATCAAAATGATTGCCGCCCTTCTTGATGGACAGCCTATCGAATGTGAATATGATGAAGGGATAACCCCAGAAGAACAAGAACAGATAAAAAGTTTAAATGATGCCATATGGAAAAAAGTACATCCCGAAGGAGAAAATGGCGAGATGCGAGATGAGTCTTTTTAATTAATATTTGGATATACATAGTAAACGAAGTAGCATCTACTATATAGTCATATATATGAAATATAATCAGAAAATGGAAAAATACCTTGCTCCATTTTCTGATTGTATATTGCCACCGAAAATTGAACAGTGTTGCCACTGAAAAGTGAACAGGTAAACGTGAGTTTAACATTAAATTGTATAATTAATCCACAGTTCTTGTTGTAAGGTAAGCCTCCGGTAAACCCCGTCATAGAATCTTGATCTCTTTGCCCGATCTTTGCGTAAAAATCCATTGAATTATGATGACACGCGAAGAAGTGGCAGAGATAATGACTTACTGCCAAGAACACACAGTATCCCACAAAGACAGGTTGGCCGAACTTGGAATCGCTCCATGGCGGTTCTATGATGCAAAATCCAGATATGCTAAACGTAAGCCTCCGGTAAACCCCGTCATAGAATCTTGAGTAAGCCTCCGACGAAGCACGTGTGACACCCATTAACAGCGAAGTGGCAGCAAC
>ERZ780207.971-NODE-971-length-27042-cov-6.276800_pt1 | contig 27042 bp, 35 predicted proteins | sample MGYA00510977_ERZ780207 | MGnify/ENA primary metagenome ERZ780207 (study PRJEB29588, sample SAMEA2151383) | human gut metagenome | biome: human gut; feature: human-associated habitat; material: faeces | place: Denmark | collected 2008/2010 ...
CGCCGTCCGGAATCGTTACGCTTGTAAGTCCTCTGCAACCGCTGAACGCAGAATCGCCGATAGAAGTTACGCTATTCGGTATCGATACGCTTGTAAGTCCGCTGCATTTTTCAAACACATAATCGCCGATAGAAGTTACGCCGTCCGGAATCGTTACGCTTGTAAGTCCTCTGCAACCGCTGAACGCAGAAGAGTTGATAAATGTTACGCTATCGGGTATTACAACGCTAATCAGTCCGCTGCAATTTTCGAATACAGAAGAGTCGATACGTGTTACGCCGTCCGGTATCGTTATGCTTGTAAGTTTGCTGCAATTTTTGAACGCAGACTCGCCGATAGATGTTACGCCATTACCTATTATTACATTTTTAAGTCCACTGCACCATCCGAACGCAGAACCGCCGATAGATGTTACGCTATCCGGTATCGTTATGCTTGTAAGTCCGCTGCAACTGATGAACGCATCAGAGTCGATAGATGTTACGCCATTACCTATTATTACGTTATTAAGTCCGCTGCACCATCCGAACGCCCTATAGCCGATAGATGTTACGCTATCCGGTATCGTTATGCTTGTAAGGCTGCTGCAACTGATGAACGCAAACCTACCTATAGAAGTTACGCTATCCGGTATCGTTACGCTTGTAAGTCCGCTGCAATTTTCGAACACGTTATTGCCGATAGAAGTTATGCCGTTCCCTATCGTTGCGCTTATAAGTCCGCTACACCCTCCGAACGCATAATCTCCGATAGAAGTTACGTTATTTCCAATCATTATGCTTCTAAGTTTATGGCACTGCATAAACGCACAAGAGCCGATAGAAGTTACGCTGCCCGGTATCGCTATACTTGTAAGTCCGCTGCACCAACCGAATGCAGAACCGTCGATAGAAGTAATGCTATCCGGTAGTGTAATACTTGTAAGTCCGCTGCAATTTTCGAATGCAGAAACGCCGATAGATGTTACGCTATCCGGTATCGTTACGCTTGTAAGTCCGCTGCAACCCATGAACGCACAAGCGCCGATAGATGTTACGCTGCCCGGTATCGTTATACTTGTAAGTCCGCTACAACCTCTAAACGCACCTTTGTTTAACCCTGTTAGAACACCACATACAATTACCATCACATAAACTAAATTCGCATTTATTTTTTATTGCCTTCTGTCGTGGCTGTTGTAGCATAAGTCAGCGAGAAAATCAACTGCACGGAAAAATACTACTTAAAACTTTAATATTGAATAACAGAGTCAGACTCGATAAAGAGTTTGGCTCTTTTTATTTTACGATAGTATTTTTCGCTCAAATCCTTTGGCTGTTGATTTTCTCCATTGCAACGGAATTCTCATTATGGCTGCGTTTCGACTTATGCTCCTTTGCCCCTGCCAGAAGGCAAAAAATAAAAAATAGAGGTAATCCAAAATGAAAAAAGTAGTTTACTCAATCAAAAAAGTCAGAAATCCTGTCGAAAAATTATCCGGTTTAGGATTCATCAATGACGAAGGAACGTTGCTATGTAAGTGCGTTTCAAAAACAGGCAAACGTTATACGCGAGCCTTTGATGAAGTTGAACAGCATTGCCACCCGATAATCGGAAAAGAAAATGAGTTCAAAGGTTACGTAACAATGTATTACGAATACGACGGAAGAGATATTGAAGTCGAATACTCGGTTTGGTACAAAATCGTGGAGGAAAATTAAAATGCCCGAGTTTGATTATTTTAACGGTGAAAATTTCATAACGTTCGATTTAATCGAAATCGACGACGAGAAACGTGAAGTAACGGTTGCCGTAAGCGATACCGGAAGAATAAGCGTTAAAACCTTTGACCTGTTATTCGATGGTAATCGACGTTACTTTGAATACGGTTGTTCATACACAAAAATTTATATAGGCGAATTTACGGAGGAAAACTAAAATGGCAGGAAATATTAGTATTGTTATCGGATCTTGGGGTTCATACAACGAATGTAACGAAAGAGCCTTAGGCTCAAAATGGCTTGACCTTGCGGATTATTCCGATTGGGACGAAATCGTAGAAGAACTTAAAAAAGAAGGTTTTGAACTTGACGGTATCGACGAAGAATTGTTCATACAAGATGTAGACGGTATCGAAGACGGTTCAATCAATTGGGATTACGTCAATCCGGAGGAATTATTCAATACTCTGAACGCTTCAGGCGTTTTGGATGACGATTACAAATATGAAGTATTTTGCGCTTTTCTTGAAGTGCGTTGTTTCGACGATTTTGAAGAAAGAGTAAAATCCCGCGGTCACAGATGGAATGATGATATAGATCTGTGGCGAGGATACGACTGGGAAGATTACGGACGCGAAATGCTTGACTGCTGCGGCTATCAGATACCCGACCACATTTTAGACTTTATCGACCTTGAACGCTACGGAAAATACTGCGGCGAAGAATACTTGCAAGAATACAGCGACGGCTTAATAGAAATACAATAAGGAGTTAAAAACTATGAATATTACAATCGAAAACAAAAAACAGAAAGCAATCGAACTTATGAACAAACTGGACATTTACAAACCCTATATCAAAGGTTTCAAAGACAAAAACAGCGTTTGTTTCTATGAAAACTTTGGCGGTTTCTGGGCATATCAAGAACCGGAACTTATGGCAAAAATCAAAGAATTTGAAGAAAAACACAACGTCCTTGTATATGCGGTAACTCACGAATACTTGGAATTCGGCGAATGTTACGACTTTCTTTACATACCCGATTATAAAGAGGAATGGGATGAAATGCTTTATCCGCAAGGCAATATGTTTTACGCCTACGCTTACGTATGGAATAAAACCGATGACTTTTGCTCTGAATTCGGCACAATCGGTATCCGCTCGTTCGGCGGTGGAATTAAAAGAGTTGCGTGAGGTGCGATATGATGAAAATAACCATTGAACACAGCAACAAAATTTATAACTTTGAACACGGATATGAAACATATATCTTCTGCGCGGCAGTAAACAATGAATTTGATAAGACGCATCCGGATGAACTTAAAGATTTTATCTTTCTTGTAGGCGAATGTTATCTCAAAGATTCAAATCAAACACCACTCGGAGCGTTATCGGACTATATAGCGGAAAACTGGGACAAAATTAAACATTTATCGCGCTACGATATACTGGAAAAATTTTATGATCAACTCGATTAAAGGAGATTATAGCGATGAAAGAATACAAGGCAATGGCACATATTAACTCGCTTAACGGCGAAATGGCGGAAATAACCGTCTTGGAAGAAGTCGGAAACAATGATTACATAGTCGATTATAAGGGTGTGAAATGTCACGCCCTTTTTAATTGGTTTGTATGTCAGTTTTATGCAGATGACGTTTACAGGAGAGTTGAAGAATGAGATATATATTCTACCATTACAACCACTTCGGAACGCTCGTATTTGACTACTACGACGAAGAAACTCACGTTTCGCAATATTATATGTTTTATACGTTAAAACAGGCTGTAAGCAAATTCAGACGGGATAACGGCTTGCAGTATAAGAAGATAGTTATCTCAAAACTTTTTTAAGGAGAACTCAAATGAAAAAAACAAAAGAAATCGTGCTTTACGACGATACAGAAAATTACAAAAAGTTCGACGAGACAAGAGATTTTCTCTTTGAAGTCTACGCAGACGAAAACGGTTGGGCTTGCAAAGAAAATATCCCCGACGAAACAGTCTACAAAGAAATTGACTTCCAAAACGCAGAAACGTGGAGAGATTTGAAAGACGCTCTCGAAACCAGTTTCAAAACCCGTTATTACCTTATGACGGGGACTTGTGCAAGATGGAACGGCAATTTCGACGGCGGAACATTCATCACTTGCTACCGGGATTTTCAATCTATGATTCAACACCTTGACAATATAAAGGTGATAGACCGAAACGGGCATCTGATTATCGAAGGATACCACCACGACGGCAGCGATCGTTACGAATTGAAACGGCTGACAAAGCAAGGCTATGAATACGCCGACAGAAACTATTTTGCTCACGACAGGAAACTGCATTCAACAATTATGAATTGTAATTTATTTTCGGCATTGCCGAGAATCGCACAAAGGGTTTACGGCTTATGACGAAAAGCGAATACGGCTATAAAGTTTGTTATATACAAAAAGGCAAACGAAAACTCAAAATTTACCTTATAACCAATTCCTATGATTTGGCTTTCTGGGAAGTTCGTTGGTATGAAACACATTCACCGCCGGACAGAAAGACAAGAAAGCCAATAACAAACGTCGTATGGGTTGTAATCCCGATAAAAACATATCTCGAATATAAAAAACTTTGGAGAGGTTGTCCGTTTTAAGGCAATCTCTCTCTTTAATTATAAAAATCAAAGGAACATAAAAAATGAAAATTTCAACAGAAACCCTATATCGCCTTTGCAACAAATATCAATGGTTTACAAGCGGCGATTGTACGCAATACGAAAAATTGTTTGAGAAAAACCGACAAGGAGCGAGCCTTGAAACACTGGCAACGATTATCTGGCTTTGCTCAACCTCTTATGAAGAAAAACAAATATTAGAAATACTCGAAAAGGAGTGTAAAAACAATGATTAAGTTAAGCCTTACCCCACAAAACAAGCAAGAAGAACTTATACTCACCTATTTACAGAACAATGCGAGCGAAACCCTTGCCGACAAGATAAATAACGGCACACCGTTTGAAAAAGACGGACACCCTTTATTAAACAAAAAGACGCTTTCCGGCTTTATGAAATATGCTTGCGAAGAAGCGAGAAAACTTGCCGAAAAAGGCGCTAATTCCGCATGCGTCGATGACGTTACCGTGTATGGCTGGGCAATTCACTATTTTGAAGAAGATTCGATCGAAGGCACGCTTTATACCATAGACGGCGAAGAATATAAACCCGCGCCGAAAAAGGTCGCTACGACAAAGCCTGCGACGGTAAAACCGCAACCGCCGAAACCGAATTTACAATTTTCTATTTTCGATAAAATCGACAATATCGAAGTTAAAGATACCCAAACGGACACTTTAACTACAGAAACAGATACAAACGACGAAGAATTTACCGAAGAAGAAAAACTCGACGCTATGCGACAGATTGCAGAAGAAGAACAATCCCAAACGGCTATCTGCTCTATCGAACAATCAAAAGGTAATCCCATATATCAAAAATATATCGCATATCAGGCAGAACACCCTACTTCAATCGTTGCTTATCGCTTAGGCGATTTCTACGAAGTTTTAGGCGACAACGCCGTAATACTTGGGAACGAAATGGAACTCACGATTACAAGCCGTGACGTTGGTTTGAAAGAACGTGTTCCGATGATCGGTTTCCCTTACCACGCTGCCGAAAGTTATTTTGCCAAAATTGTGAGAAAGCACGACCTTTACATCATCGAAAACGAAAGTGAAACACAATTTATTCCAAGCCTGTTACATATCGATAATCGGCTTATAGACGAAGATACTGGTGAAATACTGTCCGAAGAAGAGATGCGTGAATTTGACGGTGATATATACGAACCACAATGCATTGACGAACCCGAAACAACAGAAAAACAGACTATTCCAAATGAGATATTCGCCTTGTTCGGAAACAAAATTGAGGTGAGATAAAATGAAAATCGAAAAGATAAAACCCATTCCGAAATACATACAGAAAAAGATAAAACTTTACGACGATAAATTGAAAACCGCGCCGTTCGGTAGAACTCGCTTTTATGCTTACTTTACGAAAAACGACGGCGAACTTGTCAAAGTTACGGTAGCCGCTCGAGAGGATAAAAAGAGATGGTATTGCAAGCCGGTTGTCGTTCACGGTATTCATTCGGATAGATGTTTCGGCAAAGATATTAAGTTTACTTTTATCGCCGGATATACTGTCGGCTGGCACGAACAAGGGCTTTCAAAATACCCCGATTGGTATGAAAGCAATGGTTGGGGTTGGGCTTCCGACAATATGTTTGATCCTTATGCCCCGATAGTCAACCGTGATTATATCTTACAACACTTTCCCGAATACAAATACAGCGCCGTTGACAGATACACGGGCATACATGTATTCAAATACTTGCGACTTTACGAGAAATTTCCGCAAATCGAATATCTGACCAAACTCGGATTACATAAAATCGCAATGTCAACGCAGATTTTAAGGCTTTGCGGTAAAGATAAAAAATTCCGCAAATGGCTTGCGACGAACAGAAACGATATAGCGTTATCTTCCTACTACATAGCCTCAATAATCAAGGCTTACAAGACCGGCAAACCGATACGAGAAATCGACAATTTTGCGATACGAAAAATACGGTTTGACCACGCAGAACAGATCGGTAACGTAAAGGAGCTTGTAAGGAATGAAGTTAGCAAATTTTTGGATTATATCGAAAAGCAAAACACGAACTTTTATTCCTATAGAGATTATCTCGACGCTTGCCAATATCTCGGCTTGGATATGAACGAAGAAAAGAACCGCTATCCCCACGATTTCAAACGTTGGCACGACATACGAATTGACGAATATCGTTCCGCAAAAGCATTGAAAGACGAACAGGAACGCAAAGAGTTTTACGATAAATTTGCCGCCGTAGCAACTAAATATTTAGGGCTTGAATACGACAAGAAGTCGGTCTATATAGCGATTATCGCACAAAAACCGTCTGACTTGATACGCGAAGGCGAAGAACTTCATCATTGTGTCGGACGTATGGGTTACGACCAAAAATTCGCTCGTGAAGAATCGCTTATATTTTTTATTCGGGTGAAAGACGAACCCGAAAAGCCGCTTGTAACCATTGAATACTCTCTGAAAGAAAAAAAAGTTCTTCAATGTTACGGCGACCACGACAGTAAACCAAATGAAAGCATAATGCAATTCGTAAATAAAAAATGGCTGCCTTACGCAAACAGAAAACTAAAACAAATAGCGGCATAACCGCAAAGGAGATTTTAACTATGGAAAACAATTATTATCGCATTACCGCCTATCACCCCGAAAAGGATATTTCTATTATAATGGATTCTTTCGGACTTTTTGAAAAGAAATGGCAATTCTCAGCCGACCTTATAAAGAAAGGTTTCAAAATTCTCGAAGTATCGGACGATTCACAATTTACCGAAGGCAATATTCCGCTTTTGGTAGAACCTTCAGACAAATACATTCTTCGTGCCTACACTACCGGCAAACCGGATATTGTCAGCTCAAAAGTTACATTGAACGACAAATACTACATTTGCAATAACTAATTTCGTATTTATTTCACAGAGGATCTATAAGCCACCCTTTCGCAAAAGAATTAAGGTCAGGGGATTTCTCCCTTGACCTTAATTCTTTATGGCTTGTTATTTATATTACGGACCTACATTTCAATATGCCTTTGGATATTTTTCTGAATCCTTATTCTTGATAGCCAACTTTTCCTTCATCTACTTTAAAGCATCGATCACTTTGATCATACCAACCTATAAAATGCCAATAATAATAGGATATATTGTAGCCCATATTTGTACTACAATCACTATACACGCCTTGGTTATGACCAACAACAAGTCCTAATGATGGTAAAATATCTCTGTTATTACTTGTACTCTCCCAATTAAACATACCTGAGCTATAGCACCTAGATATTGTTCCTGTTTCTGCATTATGTCCAACAATTCCACCTACACGTCCATTAGCTGTATTCCAATAGTAATTAATTGTAACATTCGAAGCATATGAATATTCAACATTTCCTCTGTTAACCCCCACAATACCGCCAGCATATCCTGAAACATTCATTTGAGAACCATAATTATCTGAGTCATAAACATATCCGTTATTTAAGCCAACTATTCCTCCAAGATACGCCTTAAACAATCGAACATCATACGTGCTACTTCCCGAAACATCACAATTCAAGACCTTTCCGCTTGTGCCGCAACATCCAGCCACTGCGCCAATATACATTACAGTATCGGCAGCAGATAAATTACTCGTTTGAATTTTCACATCGGAGAAATTTAAATTTTGAATTGTTCCATATAAATACTTAACAAAACCGTAATCCCCTCCGTCGGTCGTAACCAACACTTTCATGTTATAAAGCGTGTGATAATTCCCATTTATTGTTCCACTGAAACTTTGAATAGGCGTCCAAATATAACCATTCAAATTAATACTTTGCGTTAACTTATAATAAACCGAACTTGATGTGCTTTTCCTAATATTATTTAAGTGTCTATAACAATTTATTGTATATGGGGACGAATTTGTTCCTGACCCGCCAGCAAATAAGTTATTTACCGTCTTACTACTAACATTTAAAAAATCAGTCCCATTATTGAAAGTAATCCCATTTATTACAACACTGTTAAGTTTAATTGTTGTACTTCCTAAAGATGTTGGAAGATAACTTGTTATGTCAAAACTGGTTATGCTCTTTGATAACGTATATGATCCATTTTTATTTGTTATAGTAAAATTGATTCTATCAAAAGTTTCATTTACGTTCCAAGACAATGTAACCACATCACTATTTGACACAGACCAACTAAATTTATTATCATAACCAACTTGAACTGTCAATAAATAGTCTGGGGCAAGCGTTGGATAAATTGTAATATCATATCCAATTAAAGCTTTTTTATCTATACTTAGTTTATTGTTTGAAAATACAAAATTAGCACTAGATGTATTGACATAAGGCGATGTATAATCCACAATCGTGCCATTATAAAGAACCACCAGTTCAATTGTATACGAATCTCCTCTCGGAAGTTGAATGCGATTAGTGTCATAAAGCGTACCATCTATTCGCCATCTCAATTGTGTGGGATTGATATACAAATTTGATGTAATTGACGAGTCTGTACTAGAATAAATCACATAGCAAGTTTGTCTGGCACTTAATGTAAATGAGTAAGTCTTGTTTGTTCCACTTGTAGTTACAGATCCAATATAGCTTCCATTAGAATTATATACCGATGCATATTTTGATCCGCTCGGCCAGCTTATATCCAATTTATAAGCCATGCTTGAATTATAGGGATTCGTGAATTTCATCACTTTTTGATTGCTATTTATTATCTGAGTTGTTTGATTCAAATCAATTTCGTTCGGAGTATATACTTCAACATTGACAGTTATTGAGTAAGCCGCCGAATTGGTCAAGTATATATATTTAGCTGTATTAGCTTTTAAATGTACATAATACTTGCCCGATGTAATATAAGTGGCTCCAGATAATGAAATTTTCGTGTTACTAACCGAGATTAGATAATACCCTGATACGGAAGCTGTTAATTTGTAAATTCTTTTATCTCCAGAACCCACCTCAACAGTATTATCTCCAAGCTCCATTTTATCTTCGAGGCTAAATGAAATCCCCACATTATTTATCGAATCCGCCTCAACAATCAACAAATATCGTATGGAGCTAACATATTCATAAGTTAAACTATTTTGTACGGTTTCAATTACCTGTAAACAATTATTTGCATCATATTGATATAATTTAATCGTGCATCCGTTTGCCGTAAATTTTCTTGTCCCTTTATGTGTAGGCGTAAAACTAAATGCTTTACCTAAATTGAACAAGTATGATCCATTAAAATCATCAGATAACCCAACTATTGCACTTGTGGGGGTTCCAAAAACTAATGAATTTGCAATATCGTTCATATATGTTTCATTCATAATTTCCAAATTATGAACTATGCCCGGTTGTGTTGGAATTGCCCTATTCTCAGTATAATCCTCCGCTCCAAAGATTTTTGTATAACGTTTGAATCCATTGTATGATATTCCATCTTCAAAACCATATCCTAATTGAGAGTTCAAATCGATAAATAGGTCATCCATAATAACGACTTCGTTATTTATTACATTTACCAAGCCGAGCACATCACTTACTTCTTTGTAAGTAATTTTCCCCTCTAAATTTGGATCTATTTTTGTAAATAAAACATCAAATAAATCAATACCAAAATCATTAAATATTTTTGCGAGACCATCGACAAAATTTAGTGTAGTACTAGTCAATCCAGGACAATCTTCAATAACATTAATAGATGATACAATTCACTATCCTTCATTTCTCATTGTTTTACACCATTTTGTTGTGCAATTTCAATAGTTAATTATCGCCACAAAATATATTTGGACACCATTTATCACTTATTCTCACAGAGGTTCGTGTGTGCAGCGTGGACAAAAGGTGGACATTATGCTTGATTTTTTCTTCATTTTGTAGTATAGTTATTGCATAAGACACTATGGAAGAAATTATGTTTATTCAAGTTTTTGTTCCCTACTCTCCATATCATCACTTTGCTTATTATGCATACGATGTAAGTGAATACGGCAAACTCGAATTTGGTAGCGTCGTAGTAACTTCTATGGGCATTGGTATAATCGTTCAAGATGATGTTCCGGAAGATAAACTGCATAATATGAATATCGTAGATATTTATAGAATTGCTAATTCAAAGGAAGAAAAGACGATTCGGAAAGATTGGTGGGATGACATTCTGAAAATCCATTCCATCTTAAACGAAAAAAATCCCTGATTTGCAACAACAAACGCACGGAGGATATATATGACATTATTTTTAATAATCTTAATAGTCTTCTTGTGCGCTTGGGGATGCCAAACGCTTGTAAAGAAGGCGAAGAAAAACGAGTATCGGGCACGAACGAAAACTAATGTCGAATTAGAAAAAAACATACAAAAAAAATGGGCGGAAACACTTTGCCAAGAACTCGATGTCGTGGCAACCGAAGAACCGAGTGTTTTCAACTATATTACAAAACTGTATGCGAAATACGATATCCCGCTGTATCCTTGGATTTCTGACGAAAACGAAAAGCAAAGATTTCTAAAATCAGAACAAAGCCTTAGCGACTTTGCTGAAAAACAAGCACAAGATTCCCGTATTACTCACTACGCTTTCACCGCAGGAACATCACACATGTTGCACCCAAAATATGAGTCCTGTAAATCTTTGCCACAGCACAAAGCAAGTGTAATCCTCGGATTGTCTAATCTTTCGGATGACGAGATTGCACGTAGACATGACTTGTATATGAATGTTGCCCCACGACTTAAAGATACTTGCAGCGCGTATCTTTCTCTAAAGACAAGTAACATTCTTCTTAACGAAGCGAGAAAAAAAGATTTCCTTGAAGCATTCGGTTCCGATTATCCTATGCTTCCAGATTCGCCCCCTCGATTATTGTTTAATGAGAATCGCACATTATTACAAAGAATGCGCGAACAACAAGTTGAAGGCAGTGCTTATTTCGATTATAGCAATCGGTCAGGTTTATCGAATATGGTAAATCTTAAAGCTTGTAATCACATGTGGAATTTGATACTACTTTTAACAAAGCGAGACTTGGCAGAAAAGGGATATGCCCTTTCGCAAGATGGTTTGCACGAATCCGAATGGCAAGAATTTGAGAAAAAACTTGCTCTTATAGACCAAAATATGGAACAATACCCCTGGTTGTTTCACCCAATAAATAATAAAAAATCATAAGAAAATAGTCAAAACCCCTTGACTTTTTCTTTTAAATATTGTAGAATATATTTAGACACCATTAAATAGGACACAGGGGCTATCCCTGTCTTATTTTTAGAATTTATAACATATATTTAGACACTATATTATCTCCAAATAATGCTATTAAACGCAATTTATTGGAGCAAATGAGGTAATTATGAAATACGATTCTCTTGGCGATAGAATGAAAGGATACGAAAACATATCTCGCTTTTATCTCACTCGTCGCTCCCCTGTCATAATCCGCGTAGACGGAAAAGCATTCCATACTTTTACGCGAGGATTAAAACGACCATTTGACGACATCCTAATGTCAGTTATGCAAGAAACAGCAAAATACCTTTGCAAAAATATATCGGGATGCAAGCTCGCTTACGTTCAATCGGATGAAATCAGCTTGCTAATTACCGATTATGATACAATCGACACTCAGGCGTGGTTTGATAACAACCTCCAAAAGATTGTTAGCGTTTCAGCAAGTCTTGCTACACTTGCGTTTAATAAATTTTGGTGTGCAGTAGTTGACTGTGAAATCGAGGCTGCAAATACTGCCCCCTTCACTACAGACGAAAACAGCTACATAATGACCATTTTAGATAAACGCTTTAAGGCAACGTTCGATTCGAGAGCGTTCATCATTCCTAAGGATGAAGTTTGCAACTACTTTATATGGCGACAACAGGATGCCACTCGCAATTCGATACAATCACTTGCACAAGCAAATTTCCCACACAAAGAACTCAACGGGTTGAATTCAAGCAAACTACAAGACAAGTTGATGCTTGAAAAATCCATTAACTGGAATGATTTATCGGTTCCGTGTAAACGTGGAGTTTGTGTTTACTACGAACGTAAACCACTCGCCACAGATAACGGTGAAATTAAAATGGAACAATTCGGCTGGACGATAGATGAAGACATTCCGATTTTCACGCAAAATCGAGAATACATTGAACGTTTTATCAGAATTGATGAGTTGAAACAGGTAAAAAAATTTAAATAAAAGATGACTTTTATTTACTGTAGGAGGTAGAAAAAATGGATACAACTTGCAGAGGATTTGGAATTTTCAAATTCAAAGACGATTACAGCATCGACTGCTCGCTGCAAGAAAGCAGTGCTTGTGAACCACATATCTGGCTCGGGGTACATGCACCTGTTGTTAAGATTATGTGGAAGGACGCCGTTGAAGCGGGTCTTACTCTGAAGAAAGATTGTCCCGAAACAAATGAGTACGGATGGTGCACTATTCCAATGCCGAAAACAGCATTGATTAACGGGCGCATGCACCTAAATCAAAAGCAAGCAGAGATTTTGGCTAAACAACTTCTCTATTTTGCTCGACATGGTCACCTAAATCCAAAAGCGGATAAATTGTGGGAGGACTCAAACCGTGAGAGCGTTTAAGGCGTATACATCACGTGGCACGTACATCGTAGATGATGTCACGGGACTAATAAATGCGATTGGCGTCATAATCCGTAAATTTAACAACGAAGTAGAAATTTATAAATTAAAGGAAATAGATGTTATCGGAGACGAAGATGACGAAGACGATAATTCAGATGTCGACGAGTACATATAATTTTTAAAAATGTAAACTATATTTAGACACGAGGTTGTTTATGAAAAATGTTAATTCTACGAAAGAATTAGAACGTAACGAGAAAAATTCAAAATTTGTTTACGCCGATGAAATTTGCGTATGCTGCGGTAACACTTCGTTGCCAAACGATATGCTGTGTAAGGCGTGTAAAGACAAAGCCGACGAAGAAAAGGAGAGAAAATGACAAACAAAGAAGAATTTCTGGAATTATGCAAATGCAATATTTCCCGCGATGGTATTAAAGATTTGCTCGCATGGCTTGAAAAATCAGATTTTTACAGCGCTCCGGCAAGCACAAAATACCACGGTTGTAATGAAGGCGGATTGTTAGAGCATTCGCTCAATGTTTATAAGGCATTATGGGACTTGGTTGCTTTATACAAACTCGATGTAGACGTCGAAACGCTGACAATCGTATCTCTTTTCCACGATTTGTGCAAGGTCAATTTCTACAAAAAAGCAACTCGCAACGTTAAAGACGAACATGGGAAATGGATTGAAAAAATGGTGTATGAAATCGACGAAAAATTCCCTTGCGGCGAACACGCTGATAAGTCCATCATTCTCATACAACAATATATGAAGTTGACTCCGGACGAAATCCTCGCTATTAGAGCGCATATGGGAGGATTTGATACAAGCGTCAAAGGCGGCAGTTTTATGGTCGGCAAGATATTTGAAAAATCATCGCTTGCTCTTTGCTTGCATCTTGCGGATATGGCTGCTACTTACCTTTTTGAGAAAGCCGATGCCTGAAATAAAGGAAATACAGTTTATACTCAGCGACGGTTCCACTATTGCGTTCAAGGAACCATTAAACGTTAGTCTTTCAGCAACTCTAACGGATAAATTTCAATTTGTGGAAAGCCAACATAAAAAGATGGCTCTTAACAATCCTACGCAAGAAGTTGACATTCACTTCGAGACATTAACGTCAGATATCGAACATATTGTTCCCGATTTAGAAAAAGAATGGGCAAAACATATTTTGAAAAATAATTAAAGGAGGCAGTTATGCCAGAAGAAAAACTTAATATACATCAAAAGCTCTTAAAAATTGCCGATATGGCAGGCGTTCTTCGGAAGAACAAAGACGGCTTCAATTATAAGTACGTTACCGAAGATGAAATACAAGCGAAGATAACCGCTGGTATGCAAAAATACTCGGTAATGCTCTACCCTTCCCTTGTTCCCGGAACGCTTGTTGTTATGCCATATCATTACGACAAAGCGAAAACTAAGAAAGTGGAACGTGTAAATGAAAACGGCAAAAAGATAACGGAAATTGTCGACTACACTGTTCCCGTGAACGAAATTATTGTCCACGCGGAAGTTCTATACAAATGGGTAGATGCTGAGGCGCCGACGGATACGGTCGAATGTCACTGGGCATATATAGGACAAATGGAAGATGCAAGTCAAGCATTTGGAGCGGGTGCGACATACGGAAACCGTTATTACCTTATGAAAGCACTTCAATTAGCCACTACCGAAGATGACCCTGATAATTATCGCAGTAAACAAAAAGCCGCAGAAAATTATGAAGACGACAAAAAACAACGTGAACTTGCAGAAGCATTGAACAAAGCAAAAACTGCGGTTAAAGATATGGGTACCGAACTCATCAACAAAGGCATCTCAAAAGAAACCGTAATGGACATTGTTGGCAAACACAACAACGGCAACAAGAATCCCTCCAGCATTACATCCGTAGAAGTATGTAATTTGGTTCTTGAAGATTTCAAAAAAGCCTTGAACGAAAAATCAAAAGCGAAAGCGACAAAGGAGAATAAATAATGATTTATTGTACGAATCAAATTTTTGGCAAAGTTTGGAAAGTCAAACCTGCAGACAACGGCAAATACATAGACTTGCAAATGACAACATCTGAGAAAGACGCTGACGGAAATTACAAAAACAGCGGTTGGTTCCCCCGTGCAATTGGACACGCCGCCAACTCACTTAAAGGCGTAAAAGACAACGACAGAATAGTCATTACCAAGGCAAAATTCACCAACGAACGATACGAAGACGCGAACGGCAACAAGAAGTCGGCATTTAGGTTTTTAATCCTGGAAGCATCAATTGTCGAAAACGAAGATTCAAAGAAACCAGCGGCAGAAACTAAAAAAACACCCGAAAAAGCAGAGCCCGAACAGGTCGATGAATGCCCGTGGTAAGCGAGGGAATACAAAAAGAAAGATTTAGCTTTTCAAAACTCTTTCGTTTCATACTTGCAAATATGGCTACAAGCTTACATATATCGACCACCAAAAGGGCTGTGGGAACTGCTTTAGTTCATATGGTCTGGAAGTCCATTCGATTATGGAGCGTTATGCGAAAGGAAAACTTGACCTCTGGAATCTTGCCGATACATATGAATGGGAATTCGATACGGCGATTCCAGAGCCATTCCCGAGCACTAAATTTTGTAAAGACATGCGCAAGCTGTATTACGACCAAGGGCTTGAATACTTAAAAAACTTTGCGGGATATACAGATAAAAAAATTCTGGAAGTTGAAGCTCAGTTTGACTACGACATTGATGATTGGGTGTTCAATGGAATTATAGACTTGGTTTTTGAAGACGAAAACGGAAGGCTGGTCATTCAAGATTACAAATCAAAAAGTGCTTTCAAAAGCAAAAAAGAGCAAGCAGAATACGCTCGACAACTTTATTTATATTCATTACATATTAGAGAAAAATACGGAAAATATCCAGACCTATTAAGGTTTATGATGTTCCGAAAAAACACAACGGTAGATATACCGTTTGACTTAGAAAATTTAAGAGAGGCAGTTAACTGGGCAAAAGATACCGTAAAACAGATAAGAGATTGCTGGGATTACTCTCCTACTTGCGATGAATTTTACAGCCAAAATCTTTGTAATCATCGCGAATATTGCGAAAACAAAATATAAAGGAAGTAAACAACATGCTTGTCGAAAAAGAACAGATATTAAAAGCGAAGAGTAAACTCGGCGAAAAAAATGCCGATATCATCGCAGAGGTTTTAAACCTTGAAAAATATGATGCCGTGAATAAAAAGGCATTATGTCCTTGGCACTTGGAGGACTCTCCCAGCTTTATTTATAACCCCAAAACGTATTCATATCACTGTTTTGGGTGCGGTAAAAATACAGACATCATTGATGCCTACATGCATACCGGACTGACATATCTTGAAGCTCTACAAAAATTATTTGAACTTGCAAAAATGCCCATTTCTTTTGGAGAAAAAGGCGTTCAAACAAAATATCAATACAAGTATCCCAAGGCTGAACCTTTAAATAATAAAGAACACGTATATTCATATCTGGCGCAACGCGGAATATCCAAGAATACGGTCGATAGTTGCGACGTTCGAGAAGACGAGCACGGGAATATCGTATTTAACTATTATGATACAAATGACGTTTTGTGTTTAGTGAAATATCGTCCTTCGCACAAAATAGATAAATCAAAAGGCGAAGTTAAGGCTTGGTGCCAAAAAGGAGCAGATACAACTCCCCTATTGTTCAATATGAATCGAGTCAACACGACCTCGCCCCTTTTGATTTGTGAAGGCGAAATAGACAGTATGGCTGCGATTGAAAGCGGTTTTACAAATGCCGTTTCCGTTCCATTGGGAGCAAATAACTATGGCTGGATAGAAGAGAACTTCGATTGGCTCGAACAATTTGAAAGCATTATTATTTGTTCAGATAACGATGAAGCAGGAATAAAAATGCAAAAAGAGTGTGTGTTCCGCCTCGGTTCTTGGAGAACAAAATTTATCGATATTCCCCCGTATTATTACGATAAAGACTCCGACAAAAAATACGCAATGAAGGACTTAAATCACGTTCTCTATTACGCCGGCAAACAAGCCGTATTAGACCTTATACATAACGCAAAAGATTCACCCGTTGATAGCGTATCGGATTTCTCGGACATCAATAATATTGACTTGGACGAAATTGATGGCATTAAAACAGGTATTCCAGACCTCGATAAGAAATTGATGAAGTTGTTTTACGGAACATTCACAATTGTTACCGGTGTTAATGGTTCTGGGAAAAGTTCGTTTTTATCCCAGATTGTTTGCAATGCCATAGATGAAGACAAAAACGCCTTTTTATATTCTGGTGAGTTACCAAACTTTCAAAGTAAAAACTGGATAAATTACATTCTCGCGGGACAAAGAAACGTAAAAGAGTATTGCTCAAACGGCGCAACGTATTGGAAAGTAACACCCGAAGCGCAGAAACAAATGAATGATTACTATCGCGGGAAATTATTCATATATAAAGATGGATTTGACCACAAAGTCGATTCGCTCTTAAAGTCAATGGAAGACACAACAAGAAAATATGGTTGCAAACTTCACATCATAGACAACTTAACATCCGTCAATTTGGAAGCAAACGAACAAAATAAATTTCAAAAGCAAGAAGAGTTTGTTACTCGATTGATTGATTTTGCGAAAAAATATAACGTCGCTGTTTTACTCGTTGTCCATCCACATAAAATCGAACAAATGAGAAGACTCAACAAGATGGATATACAAGGCATTTCGGCGATTATTGATTTAGCACATAGAATTTTAAGTTTATATAGAGTTACCAAAGAAGATAAACGCGGCGTACCCAATAAAAGAGGTAACGGATGGTATAAAGAGCCAATTCCTTATGACGTTCTGTGCGACATTTTGAAAGATAGATTGCTCGGTTTTGAAGGAAGTACGGCTGGTCTTTATTATGACAAACCATCTCGAAGATTCTTTATAGACGAACAATCACTTGATAAGCGTTATGGCTGGGACACCGAAGAATATAGCGGGGCTCTACCCTTCCCACCGCCGCAATTAAACCAAAAGGATGAAAACGAAGTATACGGACAAATCTCAAACACAGGAGGACAGCAATGATTACTTTTTGTAATTACCATAGACATAGTATGTACACAAATGTCAGGATTTCAGATTCGGCTGTTACAAACCGTGATTACGCCATTCGAGCAAAAGAATTAGGACATAAAATTCTATCGTCGGTTGAGCACGGATGGCAAGGTAATTATTTCGATGTAATAAAACTTGCTAAAGAATACGGATTAAAACCTGTGATTGGCGCCGAAGTGTATTGGGTTAAAGACCGCACTGAAAAAGACCGTAATAATTGCCATATGTGTATTATAGCGAAAAATGAAAACGGTAGACAAGCCCTTAACGACATACTTTCCGAAGCGAATATAACAGGGTTTTACGGTCAACCGCGAGTTGATATCCCTTTAATTTTATCTCTTCCTAAAAACGACGTTATCGTAACAACCGCCTGTTTAGCTTATTGGAAATACACAGACATTATAGATATAACAAAACAGTTCGCCGAACATTTCGGGGAAAACTTCTTTCTTGAAGTTCAATATCATAACACAGACTCCCAAAGAAAAATAAACAAGTTGATTTTGAAACTGAAGAATGAATTAAACATCCCGATAATAATGGGCTGCGATAGCCACTACATAAAGCCAGAGGATGCACAAACTCGCGTGGATTTTCTGTATTCCAAAGGTCTTGAGTATCCTGACGAAGAAGGATGGTATCTTGATTACCCGGACGGAGATACGGCATACCAAAGATTTGCAACTCAATGCGTTTTATCGCACAGCGAAATACTCGAGGCGATTAACAACACGAACGTGATGCTTACGGTGGAAGAATATAATAGTCCTGTTTTCAACGATGAGATAAAACTCCCCTCTCTTCACCCAGATTGGACACAGGAAGAACGCGATGAAGAATATAAACGGTTAGTCTGGAACGGCTGGGATGAGTATAAAAAAGACGTACCAGAATCCGAATGGGGTAAATACATAGAGGAAATCAAAAAAGAGATACAGACCGTAGTCGATACTCATATGTCAGATTACTTCATTTGCGATTATTACATAATGAAAAAAGGTAAAGAAAACGGCGGCAAATTAACCAAAAGCGGAAGAGGAAGCGGCGCATCATTTTTTACCAACACTTTACTTGGTTTTAGTGATGTAGATAGAATATCGGCTTCTGTACATATGTATCCGGAACGATTTATGTCTACAACAAGAATTTTACAGAGTAAAGGAATTCCCGATATAGATATGAACGAGGCTCCAACAGAACCATTTGTCAGAGCTCAAGCAGAAGTTTTAGGGCAAGACCATTCCTACCCTATGGTTGCTTACGGCACTATGAAAAATTCTGCAGCGTGGAAACTTTACGCAAAATCGCAAGGTGTCCCTTTTGAAATTGCCAATGCGGTTTCGGAACAGATACGAAAATACGAAAACGCCGTTAAACACGCCGACGAAGATGAAAAAGATGACATTGACGTAAATGACTATATCGATACCGAATACAAAGATATTTATGCCAAAAGCAAAGGTTATCTCGGTCTAATAACCTCGTGGAGTATCGCTCCTTGCAGTTCGCTTATTTATATGGGTAGCATTCGCAAGGAAATAGGTTTAGTAAAAGTAAAAGACAACATATGTTGCCTACTTGATGGTCACATTGCCGAGGAAGGTCATTTCCTAAAAAATGACCACCTTAAAGTAAGCGTTGTCGATTTAATATATAAGTCTTATCGTGCAATCGGTATTGACCCGCCAAAAGTCAAAGATTTATTAAAAATGTGCCCGCCAGAAGACTCAGCGTGGGACATCTTTGAAAAGGGCTGCACAATCGGCATTAACCAGTGTGAGAAAGACGGAACAAGAGCGCGAGTAATGAAATACAAGCCAAGAAATATTTCAGAACTCTCTGCTTTCGTAGCCGCAATCAGACCAAGCGGCGCTTCGTATTACAAAAAATTTGAAAGCAGAGAACCGTTTTCTTATGGCGTAAAAACCTTCGATGACCTTATTCAAACCAAAGAATTTCCCTATAGTTTTCTCTTGTATCAGGAACAAATAATGCGAGCACTAAACTATGCAGGTATAGATATGGCTGAGTGTTATACGGCAATAAAAAACATTGCAAAAAAACGAGCCGAAAAAGTTCTTGCTTACAGGGATACATTCGTCAAAGGCTTTCAAGCGGCAATTATACGAGATGAAGGTAAGTCTCCAGAATACGCCGCAACACTTGCCGAAAACCTTTGGAAAATCATTGAGGATGCTGCCGGTTACGGATTTAATGCTTCACATTCATACTGTGTTGCACTTGACGCGTTATACGGCGCTTGGTTAAAAGCCCACCACCCTCTCGCTTTTTATGAAACATATTTAACATTGATGGAAGAAAAAGGCGACAAGGATAAGATGAACGCCCTGAAAGAAGAAGCCGAAAGTTATTTCAAGATAAAATTCCCACCTTTTAGGTTCGGCACTGACAATCGAAAGATTAAAGCCGACATATCGAATAATGCAATACTTAACTCCATTTCATCAATAAAAGGCTATAGTGCTTCGGTAGGAACGGCTCTTTACGATTGCGGGAAACAGGAGTTCGATTCTTTTGTTGATGTCTTAAAATGGCTCGATGACCGCTCAATTAAACGAGCAAAAATACAACCACTCATTGTTATAGATTATTTTCAAAAATTCGGCAATATAAATGAGCTGCTTTCAATAATTGATTTCTGGGATTTCTTGAAACAAGGACAAGCTAAATCCGTAAAAAAGGACAAGGTTACTTCCCCTATTCTCAAATCTTTATTTGACACGAAATGCTCATCCACAAAGAAAGATGGCAGCGACGCTTCGTCGTATAAGGTTGAAGATGCCTTTTCACTTCTTTACTCTTACGAAAAATACATACTGTCCCATCATATTAAAGAGCCTACAATGAAAGAACGTATTGCTTACGATATGGATGTTTTAGGATATGCAGACGTAGTTACAAACAAAGAAGAAGATAGGCGCAGGCTTTTGATAACGGATGTTGTTCCTTTATCAAGCAATGACGGAACTCTTTGGTCTTATCGAATTGGAACAAAAAGCCTCGGAAGCGGGAAAACGGCGAGACTCACGGTTAAAAAAGATGTTTTTGAAAAAAACAAAATAGCCTCTGGTGATATTATTTACGCCGCAGAATTATTCAAAAACAAGTCTGGATATTGGTATTTACTGTCTTATACAAAGGAGGAATAAACAACGAGAACACGAGATGATTTAAAAATATTGCGCTCCCTACCGCTTGATGTAAAAATACTCAAAACTCAACAACGCATACGTGAATGGGTAAACTTTTACGGACTCGATGGCGTATATGTTTCCTTTAGTGGCGGTAAGGATAGCACAGTATTATTGCATATAGCCCGACAATTATATCCGTCAATTGAAGCCGTTTTTGTTGACACTGGACTTGAATACCCAGAAATACGGAAATTTGTCAAATCATTTGAACACGTAACAATAATTCGTCCTAAAATGAGGTTTGACGAAGTTATAAAGAAGTATGGTTACCCACTCATAAGCAAGGAAGTTAGTGAATGCGTAAGCCAAGGCAAAATCGCCTTAAAAAGCAACAAATATGTATATAGGCTGCAAAAACTTTTAGGAACTGCCGTTGATAAGCAAGGGCGCAAAAGTTTATTTAACAAAGAAAAATATGCTCCGCTTTTGTATGTTGACTTTAATGTGTCTCATATGTGCTGCAATGTGATGAAAAAGAAGCCCGCGCACGAATATGGAAAACTCACCGGCAGACATCCAATCACGGGACAAACTACGGAAGAAAGCCGTTTAAGAGAACAACAGTGGCTCAAAAACGGTTGCAATGGATTTAATATGAAATCCCCTATTAGCAACCCTATGAGCTTCTGGACTGAACAAGATGTTTTACGCTACATAAAAGAAAATAATGTTGCTCTCTCCTCCATTTATGGCGAAATCCGAGAGAGAGAGAGAGAGAGAGAGAGTTATACACGAGCGGCGTTCACAGAAGCGGATGTATCTTTTGTTTATTTGGTGCTCATTGCAAAGATGATGACCGCTTTATTAAACTTAAACATACTCACCCAAAACAATATGCATATTGCATGGGCGGTGGCGAACACAATGAAAACAATGTGTGGCAACCTAATAAGAATGGGCTTGGGATGCAACACGTAATAAATGAATTACACAATATATACGGAAACGATTTTATTAAACTCGAGGAGGATACGAATGAGTAAAGAAGTCCAATGGGGCTTAATTCACGGCGAAGGCGACATTGAATGCGAATGTGACCAGTGCGGAAGAGATTATTCATACCCTTTTGAAGACGGAGATATCGACTTTAAGTCGTGCCAAGATGAACTCCGCTCTCAAGGCTGGTCAAGCAAAAAAATAAACGGCGAATGGTATGACTTTTGCTGTGAAGAATGCTACAAGAAATTTATGGAGAAAACGAAAAAGAATGAACAATTTTGAATCAATGATTTCAAATGTATCGGTATACGGAATGGAGGATTCTATAAGAAGAGCTAAATATCCGATGGCTACCGACATTAGTAAATTAAATAACGACCTAACAGACGGCATAAGAAAACTCGGTTGCAGCGAACGCGGCGCGGGGCACGATAACTATTTGAACGGAATCATTGTGCAGTTTGATTTGAAATTTACGGTTAAAGCTTGGACGGAAGCGGAGAGATATCACTTCCTTGATTTCGTGTCTTCGCAGTCAACGATGCACAGAATTACGCGCTTTAATCTTGACGAATCGTATATAAAATACGTAGATAAAAGAATCATAGACATTATGAAAGAAAAGGTTGCGTCCTATAACAAGTATGTATTTGAAATAGAAACCTCCCTTCTACCTCAAAGTCAAGATTTTCTTGAAGAAGTTGAAAGAAAGAAAAAAGATATGTATCTCGGAATACTCTACTCAAATCCTTGTGGCTTTCAACTAACTGCCGGTATGACGACGAACTACAGACAATTAAAAACTATCTATAATCAACGGAAGAATCATAGACTTCCCGAGTGGCGTTTGTTTTGCAAATGGATAGAATCATTGCCCAATAGTTTCTTAATAACCGATACAAAATAACGGAGGTGATATTTATATGCGAAAATTTATTTGTGTCTCCGGTAAAGCGCAACACGGAAAAGACACTACGGCAAACTTGTTAAAATCAGAATTAGAAGCACAAGGCTATTCAGTTTTAAGTATTCATCAAGCCGATTTACTTAAATTTATATGCAAAAACTATTTTGGTTGGAATGGAGAGAAAGATGAATATGGCAGAAGCTTGCTTCAAAAAGTCGGAACAGACGTAATTCGTAAAGTTAAGCCTGACTTCTGGGTAGACTTTATTAACGAAGTGACGTCGTTTTTCGATGGAACGTGGGACTACATCTTGATTCCCGACACGAGATTTCCGAATGAAATCGAAAAACTTCGCACTCCAACATCAAAAGTGTATCACGTAAGAGTGGTTAGACCGAACTTCAATTCACCATTAACGAAAGAACAACAGCAACACCCTTCTGAAACATCTTTGGACGGCATCGAAAGTGATTACGTAATAAAAAATGATGGCGATTTGGCTACCTTGGGAAGTAAGGTTTCCTCCGTTGTTTCAAGCATCGTTCAGGAGGCATAAATGATTCATGATTATTCAAACATAGTCCTTTTAGTCGATATGGACGACACAATAGAGAATCTATTGGATGCATGGGTAACTTGCTTAAATAAAAAATACGGAACTAATGTATTACCACAAAATATCAACACGTGGGATATATCGCGTTGTTTTCCCACAATTGAAAGAAAATGTGTCTATGCCCCACTCTACGATAATGAATTTTGGAAAACCGTACAGCCGAAACCCGGTGCGATAAAATATTTAAAAATGCTAAAAGAGCTTGGTTTTAACCTGTATATTTGCACCACATCGAATTACGAAACAATACGTTGTAAATTGGAGCACATTATTTCGCAGCATTTCCCTTTTATCTCGTGGGGACAAGTCATTACGACAAATAACAAGCAACTCATCAACGGAGATATTTTAATCGATGACGGCATTCACAATTTAATCGGGGGCAAATATAAAAAAATTCTTATGACCGCGCCACACAATATTGAGTACGACGCAAATAAAAACGATATGGTCAGAGTGAATTCGTGGAAAGAAGCCTATAACGAAATAATAAAAACTGCAGACGATATCCTCAATAGAAACTCAAAGGAGCATTAAAAATGAACGACAACATAGTTCTTTATACAATCAACTGTCCGATTTGCAACAGAATAAAGCAAATGCTTGACGCTAAAAAAATACAATATACGTTATGTTCTGACGAAGAAAAAATGATTTCACTCGGAATCGACGTCTTACCTGTGCTCAGTGTAAACGGAGCATTATTACAAGCCAAAGCGGCGATGGAATACATAAATAAATACGAGGCTTAAATATGATAGACGAACTTGTAAAATACAACCAAAAATTAAAATATATAGACGAATATTCAAAAGCAAAAAATGCGGCGTCTGGTAGTAAATTTGACCCTAATGCTAACGTCGAAACTAAAAACGTAACAACTCTTTCCGGCGAAATACATAAGCAAGACGATATTGGAATCAATCGCTTACGTATGGTTCTGAAGATAAAAGAAATGTTCGGTGAAGAGCTCGCCAAGGAATACATACGTCAATTGGACGCACACGAAATATATCGTCACGACGAGAGCCACCCATTTTACCCTTACTGCGTTTCTATTACTTTATACCCTTTTATTTGTGAAGGGTTAACAACGATAGGTGCGCCATCTACTGCTCCGAAAAATCTCAACTCGTTTGCGGGAAATTTCGTCAATCTCGTGTTTGCCGTAGCCGCTCAATTTGCCGGCGCTGTTGCCACTCCGGAGTTTCTGTCTTATATGGATTACTTCATCAGACTTGAATACGGCGATGATTATTATCTTCACGCTGATGATATCGTAAACGCCCGTTCAAAACGTAAAACAACAATCGGCAAAACCATTGAAGACATATTCGAGCAAATAGTTCACTCTCTCAATGAACCCGCCGCAGCAAGAAATTATCAGGCAGTTTTCTGGAATATCTCCTATTTTGACAAAACCTATTTCGATGCCATTTTTAAGGACTTCGTTTTTCCGGATGGTTCTGAAATGCAATGGGAAAGCGTTAGTTGGTTGCAAAAGCATTTTATGCTTTGGTTCAATCGCGAGAGAAAACGTAATTACTTAACGTTCCCAGTCGAAACGGCAAACCTTGTATTTGATAAAAAAACAAAAAAATACATCGATACCGAATGGGCAGATTTTGTTGCCGAAATGTGGAGCAAAGGTCATAGCTTTTTTTGCTATGATAGTGACTCCGCAGATAGCCTCTCTTCTTGTTGCAGGCTAAAAAACGGTATCACCGGCAACGTGTTTTCTTTTACGCTTGGAGCAGGCGGCATATCGACTGGCAGCAAGGCAGTAATCACGACAAACATCAATCGTTTGGTTCAAAACGCAGTTAGAGATAAGGCAAATATATCCGACCGAGTACGTGAACAAGCAATTAAAAATCAAAAATACCTTCTCGCTTTTAATGAAATATTAAAAGACGAGCTCAAGGCGGGGTTATTGCCATTATACGACAAGGGCTATATTTCACTTCCAAAACAATACTTAACCCAAGGTATTAACGGGCTTGTCGAAGGAGCTGAATTCCTCGGAATAGACATCTCCCCTAACGATGAATATTACAGCTATTGTGAAAGCATCTTATCGCCTATAATGGAAGAAAATAAAAAGGCTCGCACAAAAGAAGTTATGTTTAACACGGAATATGTTCCAGCCGAAAATCTTGGCGTTAAAAACGCAAAATGGGACAAAAGAGACGGCTATGTCGTACCGCGCGATTGCTATAATTCATATTTCTTCCGAGTCGAGGACGATGGATTAAGCGTAATTGATAAAATGCGCTTGCACGGCGACCGAGTGGTTCGTTATCTTGACGGCGGTTCTGCTTGCCACATTAACCTGTCAGAACATTTAAGTAAAGAACAGTATAGACAATTGTTAGATATAGCCGCGAAACTTGGCTGTTCCTATTTTACTTTCAATATTCCTAATACTGTATGCAATAAATGCGGACACATTTCCAAACACTATCTCGACAGATGCGAACAATGTGGTTCGGATGACATCGACTACATAACAAGAATAATCGGCTACGCTAAAAGAATATCAAAATACTCGGAAGAAAGACAAAGTGAAGCCGCGAAAAGATATTACGGAAAGTTATGATTAAATACGCGGAAGAGATGATTTGCTTTCAAGAAGTTCCCGACGAAATCACATTAAGCTTTTCCATCTCCAATTGCCCACGTCGCTGCGAAGGATGCCATTCTGCGTATCTTTCGCAAGACATCGGCTTACCGCTCAAGCAACACTTATTGTCGGCTATAGAGGCAAATAAAGGGCTTATAACGTGTGTGCTATTTATGGGTGGAGATGATGAAAAGCAAATTGACGAACTTCGCGATTGTATTGAGATATGTCATCGAGAGAAGCTAAAAGTTGCACTGTATACTGGCAGCGATGAATTTCCATCAGAACTTTCAACAAGCCTTGATTATATCAAATATGGACACTACGATAAGTCGCGCGGCGGATTAACCAGCCGAAATACAAACCAAAAATTTTACAAAAAAAATAACGGTGAGTGGGTTGACATTACTTACCGGTTTTGGAAAACACCTAAGGAGCAATATGAAGATTAAAACCAATTCAGATACAGAATTTGTTAAAGAAATTAAAGCAAAAATAAAAGCTAACAATGGTTATTGTCCTTGCCGCCTAACAAAAACTCCCGACACTAAGTGCATGTGTAAGGAATTTAGAGAACAAACATCAGAAGGATATTGCCACTGCGGCTTGTTTATAAAAACCAATGATAAAGGAGCATCCA
>ERZ780207.979-NODE-979-length-26845-cov-3.729451_pt1 | contig 26845 bp, 17 predicted proteins | sample MGYA00510977_ERZ780207 | MGnify/ENA primary metagenome ERZ780207 (study PRJEB29588, sample SAMEA2151383) | human gut metagenome | biome: human gut; feature: human-associated habitat; material: faeces | place: Denmark | collected 2008/2010 ...
GCCGCGCCGATGGTACTGCACTACCATGTGGAAGAGTAGGTCGTCGCCACGCTTACAGACGGACGGTCGTAGTCGCAAGACTTCGACCGTCCTTTTTTTGCCCCTATGGGACAAAAAACTGAAAGCGTGGCGGATGCCACCTGCTCTGTCATTTCGACTAAGGTCGGAGACCGCATGGAGAAATCTGAAGCAGATCTCTCCACTCGCTCTGCTCGGTCGAGATGACAATGTCTGGCGCTCGGTCGAGATGACAATGTCTGGCGCTCGGTCGAGATGACAATGTCTGAGGTTGTCTTGATTGAATGTGTCCAGCTGCTCAGCGAACAAGGAGTCCAATTCGATTTCCTGTTGGACAAGTGATGACGGATGCCCGTTTACCCTAAGGCGACGTCAAGCGCCATCATCAGGGAAAATCCGGTGGCGAACATTATTGTTCCGAGATTGGAATGACGGCCTCCTGACATCTCGGGGACGAGTTCCTCAACGACGACATACATCATCGCCCCTGCTGCAAAACCGAGCATGTACGGCATAAGAGGGAGCATAAAGGCAGCCAGGGCCATGGTCAGGACAGCACCGGCAGGCTCTACCACTGCCGAAAGAAGCCCATACAGGAAAGCTTTCCCTTTCGACATCTTTTCTGCTCTCAACGGCATCGAGACGATTGCCCCTCAGGGGAATTCTGTATCGCTATGCCTATGGCCAGTGCAAGTGCCGCCGTCATCGTGATGGAACTTTCTCCGCCGGCCCCTCTGCTTCTTTGGCGTGATTGTGCAGATGCGGGATAAGGTTGTCAAGCAGCAGAAGGAAGAGTATTCCGAGCCAGAAACCGACTATGGCAGGAAAGAAGGAAAGCCGTCCCATCTCATGCGAGAAGTCCATCGCAGGAATGAGAAGACTCCACACGGAAGCTGCCACCATGACACCGGCAGCAAAGCCAGACAGCCCTTGTTCGGTTTTCCGGCTTATGCCGTTTTTCATAAAATACACACAGGCTGCCCCGAGGACCGTGCCGACAAACGGTATGAGTATTATCAAAAATTCTTTCATATTCAACATTCAAAACTAAAGACAAAGGTAGTGAAACTCGGGCGAAAACCGAAAATGTGAATTCCGGCACGGAATTCTTGCAACTGCCATCCGATAGCATTGGAGATTTGAATGGATATAATTCATCGGATGTAACTAATGTGCAGGAATTTGAAACGATAGTGACTTGGTATCAAATTTGAGCCTTCCCGAGAGGATGTCCGCTGTGTGGCGGATGTCGGATTTTAAGAATATATTCATTACAATCTTATGTCAGAATTACTTAAGGGGAAGGTCGCCGTGGTTACCGGCGGCACCCGCGGAATCGGCAATGCCATTGTACGTAAATTTGTGGAGGAGGGAGCAAAGGTGGTGCTCTGCGGTTCAAGGCAGGCAACAGCTGAAAAGGCTCTCGAAGCGCTTAAAAAAGACTATCCTGATGCAATCGTCTCGGCAATCTGGCCTGCGCTTTCGGACCGTGCTTCGGTTACGGAGGCTTTCGTCAAGGTCAGGGAGGAGTTCGGGGCGATTGACATTTTAGCAAACAATGCAGGCATTTCCCACAACAATTCTTTTTTCGACTACAAGGACGAGGACTTTGACAAAATCATCGATATCAATATCCGTGCGGTCTATGTCTGCACACGCGCTGCCGCCGAAATCATGAAAGAGCAGGGTAGGGGAGTCATTATCAACACAAGTTCTGTAGTCAGCATCAACGGACAGGCGGCAGGTTGCGGCTATCCTGCATCCAAATTCGCTGTGAACGGTCTCACAATTTCGCTCGCGCGTGAGCTCGGTCCTCTCGGAATCAGGGTCAATGCCGTCGCTCCGGGAGTGACCATGACTGACATGATGGCGGTTCTTCCTGACGAAATGATTCAGCCTATCATTGCGAAAATTCCGCTCCGAAGGGTCGGGCAGCCGGAGGACATTGCCAATGCTTTCGCGTTCCTGGCGAGTGACATGGCATCGTATATCAACGGAGCCGTGCTCCCTGTCACCGGAGGTGTCGTGATTTGACGCCAGCATTTCAGACAGCTTCCTGGAATCCGTCAGAGTTTTCCGGGAGGCATTTCTGCTTTTGAAGTCAAAACTCATTCTTTTGACTTTTTCCGACAATTGTAGGCCCAAACTTCCGGAAGAGATGATAAATGTTGTAGAAATGGACGGAAATTGCTACTTTTGCGGACAGATGATTTGAAATCATTCCTTGAAAAACCTTGCCGCTTTTTGCCTTACTGATATTTTAACTAATAAAAAGTGATGTTAAGGTTTGTTTTTCCGGGGCACGTGTCCCATGCCAAATTCTTTTTGGTTCTGTTACTCAGTGTCTTGTGTTCCATGCAGGGCAACTTTTCTTATGCCAAGGACAATCCAGGCAGCCGGTCGGAAGTTGAGGCTACCAGAAAATTCATCTCAAGGCAGATGCCGCTTTCTGTCAGGTCCAGTAATGCAGACACTTTGGGATGTATACCCATGCCGAAGCCATATAGTGTGCCTTGCGTTAAAGGTATCTTCCAGGATATGTTCTATTGGGACACTTATTTCACCAATCTCGGACTGCTGTCGCTCGGCGATGTGGAACAGGCCCGGAACAATGTGGACGATATCCTGTACCTTATAGACAGGTTCGGCTATATGCCTAATGCATCCAACCATGCTCTGCTCAACCGTTCACAACCTCCGTATGCTTCCATGATGGTGGATGAGGTGTTCAAGGTGACGGGTGACCTTCAATGGCTTCGCCATGCTGTGGAAATACTTGAAAGGGAATATGATTTCTGGATGACAGAACGCATGTCGCCATCCGGGCTGAACCGTCACGGCAATTCGGCGACGGAGCAGGAACTCCGTGAATTCTATTCTTATATGACCACCAGGATTCCTTCCCTTTCATGGGACATTCCCGATGAGGAAAGGATTATGCGCGGTTCTCATTTCCTGTCTGAAGCGGAGTCCGGATGGGATTTCAGTCCCCGTTTCGATTCCCGTTGCGAGGATTTCAATCCGATAGACCTTAATGCCAATCTTTATATCTATGAGAAGAATTTTGTGAAATTCTATGACCTGCTCGGTATTACTGGAGGGGACATATGGGAGAAGGCTGCATCCCGGCGCAAGAAACTGATGGAGAAATTTTGCAGGAACAGGACAGACGGGCTTTACTATGATTATGACTGGAAAAACAGACGGCAGGGCACCGTCTTCTCCTCAGCCGTATTCAACCTGTTGTGGGCAGGTGTCCTTTCGGACAATGATGCTGAAGCGGTAAGGAGGGCTCTTCCCAGACTGGAGGCGGAGTACGGGATTGTTGCCTGCGAGCCGGCGGTACGCACGGCAGTCTACCAGTGGGACTCTCCGAATGCGTGGGCAAGCTTCAACAATCTGGCCGTTCAGGGACTTGATGCCTATGGCTATAAGGAAGATGCACGGAGGGTGGCCCAAAAATATGCCGATGCCATTTCAGGCATATACATGTCTACAGGGAACCTGTGGGAAAAATATAACGGAGTGAAGGGGAATATTGAAGTCACAAATGAATACGGACTTCCTCCGTTCATGGGATGGACGGCTGGAGCATTTATGTATGCTACCGATTATCTCGGATATCCTCAGGTGAATACGGCCCTTGAAGTGACGGACCTGACTACAGAAATGTCACATGCTCCTCTTTGTGTCGAGAGCGTACATCCACGGCTGTCCTGGAAACTGAAGAGCGATGCGCAGTCGGTCATGCAGAAGTCCTATCGTGTTACAGTAGCTTCAGACCCGTCCCTGCTTGCCGCGGGAGGAGATATGTGGGATTCAGGTACCGTACAGTCAGACAGTTCGGTATATGTCCCGTATAGAGGGAAGATGCTGGAGCCTATGACAAGGTACTGGTGGCAGGTGGAGATTGAAGACAACAGGGGACGTATTGCGAAAAGCTGCCCTGTAATGTTTCAGACAGGCATTACTGGCGGGGAGAATGCCTGGGGTGCGGAATGGATAGGAGGAGAGCTGCCCGGGGACAGGCCTAAGGAGGCTGTTCCTGCGCGTTATCTCCGCAAGCAGTTTGTCCGTGAAGGGAAAAACGTGGAGTATGCCACCCTGTATATAGTCGGACTCGGGCTTTATGAAGCATTTCTCAACGGAAAACGGATAGGGGATGCCGTGCTGCAGCAGATGCCGACTGAGTATACGAAACTTATCCGCTATAATGCACATGATGTGACGGATATGCTGAAATCTGGCTGCAATACTGTCGGGATTACTTTGTCGAACGGACGTTTTGCTCCGGAGGGAATGAAGACCATGAAATGGTTTGGCTTTCCGAAGCTGTTCTGCCGTCTGGAGATAGTCTATGATGACGGCTCGCGGCAGAGTGTAGTCAGCGATGGTACATGGAAACTTACAGATAACGGTCCTGTCCGTGCCGCCAGTGAATACAATGGCGAAGTCTATGACGCTCGTCTTGAAATGGACGGGTGGGCCTGCAACGGCTATGACGATTCATCATGGATTCCGGCTCCCCTCACAGGCTGTCCAGGAGGCCGTTTTGAACCTCAGATGAATCCGTCCATAAAGATAATGGATGTGATTATGCCGCGCAGCCTGCGTGAGACGCGTCCGGGCGTGTATGTGCTTGACATGGGACAGAATATGGTGGGATGGCTACAATCAAAATTCCGCTGGGGAAAACCCGGGCAGGAAGTGAAGATACGTTTTTCAGAGACACTTAATCCGGACGGTTCCCTTTACGTGGACAACCTCCGCAGCGCAAAGTGCTGTGACACCTATATATTCAAGGGACTCGGCGAGGAGACCTGGGAGCCGTCCTTTACATACCGGGGTTTCCGCTATGCCGAAATCAGCGGTCTTGACTACGTCCCTTCCGACAATGAGTTCCTTGGAATGGTGATTCATGACGAAATGGATGTCACCGGAACTTTCACCACGTCCGACCGTGTAATCAATCAGGTCTACAGGAATGCGTTCTGGGGCATCAGGGGCAATTACAGGGGAATGCCTACCGACTGTCCGCAGCGCGATGAGAGGCTGCCGTGGCTTGGAGACAGGACTACCGGAGCCTATGGCGAGTCATTCCTTTTCGGCAACCATCTTCTGTATGCCAAGTGGCTTGATGACATTGAATCCGTGCAGAAACGCTCCGGAGGCATTCCTGCCATAGCACCGAATTATTGGGATGTCTTCCCGGATGATGTGACATGGCCTGCGGCATATTTTACGACAGCGGATATGCTTTATCGGCAATATGGCGATTCCTGGCCTATTATAAAGCATTATCCGTCGATGAAACGCTGGTATGAACATATCAGTCACGACTATATGGAAGACTGGATTGTCACGCGGGACGAATTCGGAGACTGGTGCATGCCTCCTGAAAGCCTGGAAATGATACACTCTCAGGACCCTTCGCGCATTACGGACGGTGCACTTCTCGCCACATCCCATTTCTATTTCCTTGCCGGCCTGCTTGCGGATTTTGCAGAGATTGCCGGTCATGAGGAGGATGCAGCACGTTTCAGGCATGATGCTGCAATGATAAAGGATGCATTCAACCGGAAATTCTTCGATTACGGAAAGGGATGCTATGCCAACAATACCGTGACATCGAACCTTCTTCCGCTGCGCTTCGGGATGGTTCCGGAAGGATACATTGACAAGGTGGCCGGACACGTTGTGGAAAGGACGGAGAAAGAGCACATCAGCGTCGGGCTTGTCGGCATCCAGCATCTTATGCGCGGACTGACAGAAAACGGCCGTGCGGATCTCGCCCTCAGCCTTGCTTCCAGGACTGACTATCCGTCATGGGGCTATATGGCGGAGAACGGAGCGACCACAATATGGGAGCTATGGAACGGCAACACGGCAGACCCGGCGATGAATTCCGGTAATCATGTTATGCTCATAGGCGACCTACTGATATGGGAATATTCATTTCTTGCCGGAATATCCAATGCCGAAGGGAGTGCAGGATACAGGCATATAGTCCTCAGACCTTATATTCCGGAAGGGCTTGAAAGCGTTTCTGCTTCATACGAATCTGTCTACGGAACAATAAAAAGTGCGTGGACGTGCAATGACGGGACGTTCACATGGAAATTTACAGTCCCTGCCAATACTGTGGCTGAGGTATATGTCCCGACATCACGTACAACGTACCGGAAACAGACATTCGGTTCGGGGGACTATGAAATTTCAAATAAATTTTGAGTAGGTTTCCGGCATGATGCAGTCTTTATGAAAGAGTTGTTTTGGACAAAGCGGCTCGTACATAATTTTTCATTAAAACAAGAGACCATGAAGAAAATTTTTTGCATGCTTCCGGTTGCCGCTCTGGCGGTGCTGACATCGTGTAATCGCGATGAACTTCCTTTAGGCTCGGCAGATCCGGCCAACGTAATTGCTGTAACAACGGAAATCATTCCTATACATTCCCGTGCAGGCTATACAACGGAAACACTCCGGGAATTCGGACTTATCATAGATTCAGGAAAAGAGGACTGGACATATAACAACAGGCGTATGACAGGAGGGGCGCTGGAAGGCTGGACTACTGACGGACAGATGTACTGGTCCAACAGAAAGGAAGAACACACAGTGATTGCATATGCTCCTTATCGTGAGGGGGAACTGACCTCTGCATCCGTAATAGGCGTGAATGTACTGCCGGACCAGTCTGATGCTGACGGGGTGCTTGCTTCAGATTTCCTGGCGATGAAAAAGCCTTCGTATGTCCCTGAAAATGACATGGTAGACGGAAAACTGCTTGTAGCCATGAATCACATGCTCAGCAAGGTCTTTGTCAGAATCAGCTATCCTGAAGCATACGCTGCTTCAGACAGCAATCCTGTCAGCAACCTGAGTGTGGATGGTATGATTGTCAATGCCATGTTCAATCTTGGAGAATGGGACGGCACGGTTCCTACTACATCTCTGTTCCTTAATCCGAACGGGGCGGAGGAGACTATTCTGCCTAATCTGCTCAGTCATGATCCGTCAGCCCGTGAGGTTGTCTACGAATTTATCTCAGTACCTCAGGAACAGGGGAAAATCAGGATTTCTTTCGTTGCCGGAGGAACATCCTATACTTGGAGCTATGACAATCTGAAACTGAATTCAGGGGAATCGCTTACAATCAGACTTTCTGTGGATAAGGAAGGTGTGCAGCTCGGTGACACTACAGTCGGTGACTGGACTACCGGTACAGACATCAACGGAGGTAATCCGGAGGAAAATCCTGAAGTCTACAAAGTGGAGGAAATCACTTCTGAAAAGAGCGGCTGGTCTGTACTTTATGGTACTCCGTCAATGCCGTTCGGCGTCTATGGCGAACTGTTCAACAACAATCCTGACAACAGTGAAGGCGGATGGTTCTCACATATCCTTGACGGATATAACGGCAGCAGGAACATAGGTAATCCGTTCTGTGTGATAGATCTGGGCAAGTCTACCTGGCTTGCAGGGCTCGGCATAGTGACAAGTTTCCATGATGTCATGCCCAACTATGTGGATTTCTATATTACAGAAAGTACGGAAATCGAAGATTTCCTTACAGCAGAAGAGCATGGAAGCATCAACTGTACTTCAGGAACTACCGGGGATGCTTATGTGAACTCAGAAGCTTTTGACGGTGTCATGGCACGTATCCGTGAAGTTGACAATGGAGTCACCTGGACAAAGATAGGACGGATAGAGGTGCCTGCACTTGCGCAAGAATACGGCCGCAAGGAATATCGTCTTGATTTCGACGAAGAAAAGCTGGGCTCTGCATTGAAGTCGCGCTATCTCCGTATAGAACTCACTCCATTTGCAAAAGATTCTTTCGACCCGCAGGGTGACCGCACAAAGATTTCCGAACTTTTAGTGAAGAAGGTTGCCAGATATAACGGTGTAGTCGTGGAATAGGCCATATCCGTGATTCGGGCCACAAGGAATAATCTCTATAAATCAATATCAGTAAGGTAAAAAGAGGTTTGTGTGAAGGAGGGCGTCAGCTATTGCCTTGGATTGCCAGTAGTGGTGTCCTCCTTCTTTTTTGTTGAACTGTTTTCAATATTTCTGTTATGGGAGTTGTCGATACCGGAAATCCGTTCAAGGATTTTCTTCAGATGCTGTGCTCTGATGACATCAAAGTCTCAGAAGAGGAGATAGGCAGGTCGTGGGTTGCTGTCCGGGGTGCAGCACGGCGCCGTCTGCGCAGGGTCAGAATCCTGACTTTCACTACGGTTGCGTCAGTTGCAGCTGCAGTTGCTGCGGTCGTCATCATCATGGGAGACGGCAATGGCAAGGACGCTTCCGTACCGGGCGATATTGAAATCTATGCGCTTAATTCAAAGCCTGATGTAATGAACCGTGACATACAGCTTGTCATGGATGACGAATCCGTCATGACATTGGGAGGCAAGGAGTCAAACATTGACTATGCAAGTCCGGGAAAGATAATAGTGGACCAGGATACCATAATCAACAGTGCCGATAACTTCCGTCCCCGTTATAACCAGCTGATTGTACCGTACGGGAAACGTACCCGCCTGCGTCTGTCTGACGGCAGTCTCCTGTATGCCAATTCCGCGACACGTATAGTCTATCCTCTTGATTTCGGGACCGGCAACCGTGAAATATATGTGGAAGGGGAAGTCTATCTTGAAGTCGCCCATGATCCTGACAGGCCTTTCATTGTTCTTACAAGTGATATGAATGTCCGTGTGCTTGGTACCAGGTTCAATGTATTCGCATATCCTGGTGTGGAGCAGAATGTCGTCCTTGTGGAGGGAAGCGTGAATGTGACTGGCGGGAAGGATAGCCAGATCATTAGTCCGGGCCAGTCCGTAAGTGTAAAGGATGGCGGACTGTCCAGGCCGGTAGCCGTGGAGGTGGAATCTTATGTGAGCTGGGTCAATAACGCATTGACCTATGAAAAGGAACCGCTTTCTTCAGTCTTTTCACGTCTTGGCCTCTATTACGGGCTTGAGTTTGAAATCAATTGCGATATAGAGCACATGTATCTGTCCGGTAAGCTTATGCTGAGTGAAGATCCTGTTGATGTGCTCTCTGCGATAGCCTTTTCCGTACCTGTCAGCCTGACAGTCCGTGGTTCCAGAGTCATAGTGGCTCCGGAACCGGAGAAGTAGTGGTCTTCGTGGATACGTCTGTACGGTGGGTAAAAATTTCGCAGGCCGCACAGCTCCATGGAAATCAATAGATTATTTATTTGCGAAATCTGAATGATTGATGAAATCCATTATCAACAACAACGTCATACTTCCATTGTTGAGGATTCTGCTCGTAGTATTTATTTGTGCAGGACCGTTGGAAAGTGCGTATGCGCAGGACAGGCTCTTGTCTGTAAAGATAGAGAATGAGACCCTTAAAGATGCCCTGAAGCAGATAGAAAAGGCCAGTGACTATGCCTTCCTGTATCAGGAAGGTAATGGTACGATAGACCTTAACAGGAAGGTTACTGTCATCGCAGACAGGAAACCGATTGCTGAAATACTTGACGTCATCTTCAGGGATACAGGTGTCGTCTATGAAATCAAGGCACGCCAGATTTCTCTGAGACAGGGGCCTGTTCCGTCTAAGGCCCAGGAAAAGAAATCTGCCGGGAAGAAACGTACACTGACAGGAACAGTGACAGATGCTGTGACAAATGAACCTCTCATCGGGGCGGGAGTCATGCTCAAAGGTTCCAATGACGGTACCATCACAGATGTTGACGGCAACTATTCGATTGAAGTGTCTGACAACAGTGAAATTATTGTCAGTTTTTTGGGGATGGTCTCACAGACGCTTGCAGTCGGGGACCTCGGTGTCCTGAATGTGGCTCTCCGTCCGGATGACAACACTCTTTCCGAGGTCGTTGTTGTCGGTGCCGGTACTCAGGTGAAGGTCTCTGTCACAGGTTCCATTTCTGCCATAAAGGGTACCCAGCTGCGTACTGCATCATCATCTTTGACGAGCGGTCTCGCCGGTAAGCTTGCCGGTGTGTTTTCATCCACCACTTCAGGAGAACCAGGGGCCGTGAGTGAATTCTATATCCGCGGTGTCGGGACTTTCGGAGGGCGTGCGACGCCTCTTATCCTTCTTGATGACATCGAGATTTCCAGTGCCGACCTGAACCGTCTTCCGGCCGAATCCATCGAGAGCTTCTCCATACTCAAGGATGCTTCGGCAACGGCAATCTACGGCGCGAGGGGAGCGAACGGGGTCATGCTCATTACCACTAAAAAGGGTACAGAGAATACAAGAGCGAAAATCAATGTGTCTGTGGAGTCTTCTTTTCTCCAGCCGGTCAACCGTGTTGAATATGTTGGCGGCCCCACCTGGATGGAGACCTACAATGAAGCTTTGCTTGCAAGGAATCCTTCTGCATCTGTCCGTTTTTCTCAGGAGACCATTGACAACACCAGAAACGGCATAAATCCGTATGTCTATCCTGATGTAGACTGGTACAGCCTAATGTTCAAGAAAATGACATACAACCAGCGTGCAAATGTCAACCTTACGGGAGGAGGTTCGAAAGTCACCTATTACATGGGACTGCAGGTGAACCATGATTCAGGTATCCTCAATGTTCCGAAAGCCTATTCTTTCGATGCCAATATAAATGACTGGAACTACATTTTCCAGAACAATATCAGCTACAAGCCGACGAAGACAACCACAGTAGACCTGCATATCAATGCGCAGTTCGGAAACCGCCGTGCTCCCGGTTCTGACCTGACAGAAATATTCGACAATGTGTATAATTCCAATCCGGTGAGCTTTCCTGCATTCTATCCGGTTTCGGAAGGGGACGAGCATATAAAGTTCGGAAATTCAATCAAGACTGCCGACAGGCTCAACGTCAATCCATACGCCTACATGATGAGCTCCTATAAGGAAAGCAACTATGCGACAATAAATGCTTCCCTGCGTGCTGTCCAGAAGCTGGATTTCATCACTGAAGGTCTGAATGTCTCCGCTCTGGTCAATATGAAGAGCTATGCGTATTCCGATTATGTAAATACCATCGAACCATATTATTACCGTGTGATGGACTATACCTACGACCCCTCTGATCCGGGTTTCTTCAAGCTTGAAAGCCTCAGGAAAGGTACCGACTATATTGCCCAGGGAGGTATCAGCAGGTACAGTGACTTCACATTCTACTTTGATGCAAGGATAAATTACAACCGTTCCTTCAACAGCAGGCACCATGTCTCGGGAATGCTTATGTACATGATGCGTGAATATCGCAATGATGTGCTGCCAAACAGAAACCAGGGCTTTTCAGGACGTTTTACATACGATTTCGATCACCGTTACCTTGCCGAGGTCAATTTTGGCTACAACGGTACCGAACGTCTTGCCAAGGGACAGAGGTTTGAACTTTTTCCGGCAATTTCCCTCGGCTGGGTAGTAAGCAACGAGCCCTGGTGGTCAAAGCTCACTCCTTATGTCAACAACCTTAAGATCCGCGGTTCATACGGTCTTGTAGGTTCCGATGAGACCGGACTCCTTGCCGGCGCCGCGCATTTCCTGTACCGTAACGAAGTTGTCCTCAACGGTGGCGGCAGCTTCACCACAGGAAGCTATAATGGTTCGCGTGACCAGATTACCATGACAGGCCCGGCTTTCCTGAAATATGCTGTTGCCAATGCCGGTTGGGAGCGGGCGAAGAAACTGGATGTAGGTCTTGATGTGACTCTTTTCAACCAGCTTGACATAACATTGGACTATTTCTATGACAGGCGCGACAGAATCCTGCAGAAACGCAGCTCGTGGCCTGCTATGCTCGGCTATTCCTCCACCACTCCATGGGCCAATGTGGGAAAGGTGGACAACCAGGGTGTCGAACTTAGCGTCAACTGGCGCAAGAATTTCAGGGAAGACCTGTCTGTGGATCTCCGGGGCAACTTTGCATGCACAAAGAACAAGTATGTCTACATTGATGAACCTGACTATCCCTACGTCTGGCAGACACAGACTGGCAAATCCCTTTCCGCCACTTATGGATATATTGCCGACGGACTTTTCAGGGATGACAAAGATATAATGAATTCTCCGTCTCAGACATCTCTCGGCGGCAATCCAATGCCAGGTGACATCAAATACCGTGATGTGAACGGTGACGGGATGATTACGGAAGATGACAAGGTGATGATTTCTGAATATGGCCGTCAGCCGGGTATACAGTTCGGACTTGGATTCAATCTCGTGTGGCGCGGATTCGATTTCGGAGTATTCTTCAACGGTTCTGCACGGAGGACTCTGATGATAGACGGGATATCCTCTTTCTGTGCCGATGATTTCCATCAGGACCGCAACCTTATGAAATTCATAGCTGATGACTATTATCATGCTGACAGGAATAATCTTGATGCCGCATATCCCCGTCTGGGAACGACTCCCACGGAGGTGCAGAACAATATGGTGCCGAGTACGTTCTGGATGCGCAACGGCTCTTTCATCCGTTTCAAGACGCTTGAACTGGGATACTCGTTCCCGTTTGTCCGCATCTATTTCAGCGGAGACAACCTGGCTGTATGGAGTCCGTTCAAATATTGGGACCCCGAGCTGTTCTATTATTCCTATCCGTTGCACCGGACTTTCAGTCTGGGCCTGCAGTTCACTTTCTGAATCAATCAATAAGACAATATGAATATCCTCGAAAATATATGCAAAAAGGCAGCTGTTGCTGCTGCCGCGCTGGCTGTTTCCTGCTGCAGCTATCTTGATGTCGTGCCCCCTGAAACGGCGGACATTCCGGATACGATGAAAGACAAGACGGATGCCCTGGCATTCCTTTACAGCTGCTATACTTGTGTAAGCGAAAACCATGGGTTCGGAACGTTGGGCTCACATGAGGTCTCTACAGACGAGGCTGTCAATCCCCAGGCTTGGGGACGCCTCGGGCAGGTGACTGCATGGGATCAGCTGTCAGCTACAGTGCAGTCGAACAATCCTGTATTCAACCTGCCGTGGACTGTGACTTACGATGCTCTCGGACAATGCAACCTTTTTGAGAAGATTCTCAATCAGAGCGACCCTAAGGAGGTTACGCAGGCGGACCGTGACCGTTGGCTGGCAGAAATCAAGTTTCTGCGTGCCTACTATCATTTCAGGCTTCTTGAAAACTACGGTCCTGTACCTATTATAGACCACTATTACGAAACCTCCACTAAAAAGGAAGACCTTCCCGGGCGCAGCCATTTTGATTGGTGTGTGGACCGCATAGTCGGGTGGCTGGATGAAGCTGCCGCTGTCCTTCCGGTGTCGGTGGAATCATCCGAACTCGGACGTGCAACATCTCTTGTATGCAAGGCTCTGAAAGGGCGTGTGCTTCTTTATGCCGCCTCTCCGCTCTGGAACGGTTCTTTCCCTCATGCGAACTGGAGGAATGCCGTATATGAGACACCGGGCTATGGTACGGCCCTTGTCAGTGCGACATACAGCAGGGAAAAATGGGTGCGTGCCCGCAATGCCTGTGAGGAGGCCCTGGAGTTTGCCTTGGCGGAAGGCAAGCGCTCATTCTACACCCTTGAGGCCTCGGAATCCCAGAGGATTTCTGAAGATGTTCCTCTTCCCGATATTCCTGGCGTGGACGATGATTTCAGGAGGAAGGTAATGAAAATCCGTTATGCCAACAATACTGTCGAGACTGAAGGAAACCGTGAAATAATATGGAGTGTCATCTCCAGTCCTTCCCGATATCTTTTCTGGCAGGCGGATATGTATCCCCACAATATCGGAGTGCTCAACAGCGGCGGTTTCTATGGAGGCGTGACGGCCCTTGCCCCTTGCCTGTATACCGTGGAGCATTTCTATACGCATAACGGTGTGCTTCCAAAGGACGACCCTGAACTTCCGAGGTCCGGCTGGTTCGAGTCGGCGGGCTATATCGGGCGTGAGGATATCATCAAGCTGAATACCAGGCGTGAACCCAGGTTCTATGCCAACATATCGTTTGACGGTGACGAGTATTCGTCTCTTCTTAAGGCCGGTTCTCCTCTGATCATTGATACGAAAAGTTCCACAGCGCACGGATATAACCCTACAAGATATGTCTGGGACAACAATGTGACCGGTTTCTATACCAAGAAGTGGTGCCAGCCAAATGTCTCATGGCGTCCGGACGGTGCTCTCACTGCACGTCAGATAGGTATGCGTCTGATACATCTGTCCGAACTGTATCTCAATCTTGCAGAATGCGAGGAGGCTCTCGGCAATACAGATGAGGCGCTGGCTGCCCTGAATGCAGTGCGCAGGCATGCAGAAGTACGGGACATTACAGAAGATGACTTTTCCATGATGTCTTTGCGCGACTGGATACGCAACGAGCGTTTCATCGAACTGTATGCAGAGGGGCACCGCTACTATGATGCCAGACGCTGGATGATAGCTTCACAGGTGTTCAGGAGCGGGACACGCGAAGGTCTGAACGCATTGGGAAAGACCGACCCTACTTTTGAGGAATTCAATGTGCGTACCAGGGTAGACCAGCCTTTCAGATGGAGTGACCGTATGTATATGCTTCCTATTCCATCAAGTGAAATCTACAGCAACCCCCAGCTTGTCCAGGCTCCGGGATATTAGCAGGAACAATTGAAAAACATGATAATGATGAAATTATATCACAAGATACTATTCCATGCCGCATCGGTGTCCTGGATTCTTGCAGGCCTGACCTCATGTCAGGACATCAACGGCAATTACGACAGGATAGTCCCCGAAGACTATTATACGGTCATTTCCCTGAAGGAGACTGGGGTTAAGGAGGTAGCTATGTCTGTGGCTGACAGGCAATATGACTGCGAAGTGCCCGTACTTAAGGGAGGGCTGCATGTCGATGCTGTCGCAGACGTAGTCCTTGAGACTCCCGGGCAGAAATGGGTGGATGAGAACTATAACGAGAAGCAGGGAACTGCCTATAAGGTGATTACGCCCTCCATGTACAGTGTGGCGGACTACCATGTCAGGATTCCTTCCGGAGAAAGCGGAAAGTCTGCTCATGTGATTCTGGATGCTGAGAAAATATATGCTGCAATGCAGCTTCCTGAAAATGCCGGTTCCACTTTGGTGCTTCCTGTGCGTATAGCTTCCGCATCAGACAAGGTCAATGAAGATAAGGACGTGGTGATTCTCCGGTGCAGTGTGTCTCCGGCAGAGGTGGGCTTTGAAGTCTCGTCCTCAAAGATTAAACTTCCGGACGACGAGGACAGCTATACTACATCCTTTGTCGTGGGCAAGAATGGTAAAATCAGTACTGACATCCGTTTTGAGATGATGACTCAGGAATATCTTGACGAACATTACAGCAGACCTGAAGGAGTGCAGTATGTTGCCCTTTCCGGGGATATGTTCAGCATGGAATCTACTGCGGCAATCGATGCCATGGCGGAGTTCTATACCCATCCGGTGACATTTGACGTGGCCCGGATAAGGGAGGCGTCCGGAAACGGGGTGATGGTGCTTCCTCTTGTCCTTGTTTCGGAAACTCCATCGGCTGTAGTGTCGCGTTCCGAGATGCTTGTCAAATGCTGTTTCCATGACTATACATTTGCTGAAATTACACAGAAGGAGGGCTGGAGTATACTTTACGGGTCTGCCGCCATGCCTTTCGGGCCATTCAGGAACATGATTGACGGGTGGGAGAATACTGAAGGCTGGATGTCCCATATTATAGACGGCTTCCCCAACAGTCAGAATCTCGGAAACCCTTATGCCGTCATAGACCTTGGCAACAGGGTCATGGTAGGAGAATGCGGTGTGCTGGTCGGCCATTCCGGCTGGTCTGACGTTACACCTCAGGCTGTGGAGTTCTATGTCACTCCTGAGAGCATTGATCCGAAGCTGAATCAGACGGAATATGGTCTTATCAACGCAAACGGAAACTGGGGGAATAAGGACAGATTGTCTGATGACTATCTTGACGTGCACAACAGGCTTAAGGAATTTGATTCCAATGTGCATTGGACAAAGGTCGCAACGGTCAGCGGCCTTGCGCAGACTGTGGACTGCAACGGGATATATATGGTGTCTGTGCCTCAGAGTGTGCTTGCCAAGCAGATATATACACGTTATGTCAAAGTAGTAGTCATACCTTTCCCGGCATCTCAGGCAATCGGAGACCGGACAAAAATAAGTGAAGTGTTCGTGAGCCGCGTCGCCACAATTGACGGGGAGTCCGTGAACTGACAGTATCTAATCAAACAATAAACAACAAACAGATGAAATATAGAATAATAGGTCTGATTTCTGCAGCGGTCTGCTCGTTGGCTCTGTTCTCATCATGTTCGGACGGGAAGATGCCGGAGATGGAGCAGGTGCCGGAGCTTCCTGACCGGGAAGACAATATATCGGGTGAAGTGTATGACTATACCGTCACCATGAAGCCTGAACGTCCTTATATGCATGACTATGACAGGACTCTTATGATGAAGCTTTTCCTTGCCCGTCCGGACGGGCAGGGAGGCTCAAAGGTCGGGCTTACATTTGCGGATGCCCTGGATGTCATAAAGGGACTGGATGCCATTACCCGTGGCCTGCCGAAGATTGTCTACCTTGTGGGGTGGCAGTATGAAGGCCATGACTGGAAATACCCTGCGTTCCATGAATTCAACGAGGCCCTGAAACGTCCGGAAGATGCTACGGCTCAGGAAAGCTTCTACTGGCTTCAGGACGAGGCCGCAAAATACAATACTACGGTTTCCGTACATGTCCTTGTCCAGGATGCGTATCCTAATTCCCCTCTGTGGCATGAATATGTCAGGAATGACTTTATCTGTCTTGACGCCACCGGTGCTTTCATAACTCGCGGAACTTTCAACGGTGTCCCCATGTATGACCTCAATATCGTGAACGAATGGAAAAAGGGATACCTTCAGGACCGTCTTGACTACCTTGCCGGACTGGTTCGCCTTGATAAGGTCAGGACTATGCATTGCGATGCCTTCTATGCACGTGAAAGCCCATATCATGGAGTTACTGCCGAGCAGACGGAAGTCGTGATGCGCAAGATGCTCAGGTATATGCGTGACAAGGAAGTGGACGTGACGGTAGAGTTCCTTGATGACGGCGTGCGTATGGACCCTATGATAGGTCTCAGCCCTGCAGTATGGTGGCTTGACCTTACTGCTGAGGAACGGGCAGAATTGCCTGCATCCCTGATTGCAGGAGGACAGGAGGGCAAGTTCAATAATCTTTGGGAGATGGAGACTTTCCTGTTCGGAGACAATTATCAGGCTGAAAGCGACTTCAATTTTGTGGACTACAGTGGAAATGACATGAAGTCGGCGTGGAAAAAGGCGAAGCTGGGTATTGCGACCCGTACTGTTCCATATATGTATTTCAACCGTCATAAGGTGGAAAGCTATGATGCAGTGAACAGGACTGTGACTTACAGCGGCGGTCTTGTATCGGATTACGGGGATTTGACCGTAACTCATGACGGAGTACTGCTGCGCGACCATAACAATATCTTCTTCCCGCTTGTCTGGATTACTGACCATAAGGAAATCATGGCTTATTCCCAGAACGGATATTCACGCAGGAGCTGGACTCTGCCGGCTGACTGGAATGATGTTACCGCCGTCAATGTCCGCATCCTGACTGAAGAGGGCCCCGGCACTCCTGAGCGCATGGAAGTGGTGGACCGGTGCATACGGCTTTCCCTTGATGCCAATACCATGGTCTCAATCCAGCCTGCCGAATAGGCTGTCATCCCCGGCTGAGTCGGGGAATCCGAATATTAAAGACAAAATAAAACCAGATAGAATGAAAATAAACACTCTGATTCTTGTTTCAGCTGTCAGTGCCATAGCTCTGGCGGGATGTGCTGCTGGTAATTCCGGACAAAAAGATGAAGTCTCAGGAGAATACTATGACTACACCGTAACCATGCAGCCGGAACGCCCGTATATGCTTGAATATGACAGGGCCATGATGATGAAACTCTTCCTCGCCCGTCCGGACGGCAAAGGCGGTTCCAATGTGGGGCTGACGTTCAGCGAGGTCCTGGAAGTCATAAAGGGGATGGATGTGCTAAGCCGTGGCATCCCTAAGATTGTCTATCTTGTAGGCTGGCAGTATGAAGGCCATGACTGGAAGTATCCGGCTTTCCATGAATTCAATGAATCCCTCAGACGTCCGGAAGATGCGTCTGCCCGTGACAGCTATCTGTGGCTTCAGAAGGAGGCGAAGAAATACAATACTACAGTGTCCGTTCACATGCTTGTCCACGATGCAGAGCCCAATTCTCCGCTTTGGGACGAATATGTGGAAAACGACTTGATATGCCGTGATGTTGAAGGCAACCTTATAAGCCGTGCGGTGTTCAACGGACTGCCGATGTATGATGTCAATCTTGCTGCCGAATGGGAAAAGGGCTATCTTCAGAAACGTCTGGACGAACTTATCAGGATTGCAAATCTCGGTGATGCCAGGACAGTGCACTGTGATGCCTTCTATGCCCGTGAAAGTCCGTACCACGGAGACTATATGGCAGAGCAGGAAACCGCTATGCGCAAGATGCTCAGGTATATGCGTGACAGAGGTGTGGATGTGACAGTCGAGTTTCTCCACAACGGGCAGCGCTGTGACCCGATGATAGGTCTGACCCCTGCTGTCTGGTGGCTTGATATGTCGGCCGCAGAACGTGCCGTACTTCCGGCTTCTCTGATTGCCGGTGGTCAGGAAGGCAAATTCGGCAGGCTGTGGCATAAGGAGACTTTCCTGTTCGGGGACAACTATCAGGGAGAGGATGATTTCAATTTTGTCGACTGCGATCCGTCAAAGGATATGGCAAGGGCATGGAAAAAGGCTAAATACGGTATAGCGACCCGTACTTTGCCGTATATGTATTTCAAAAGCCATAGGATAGTGGAATATGATGCTGACAGCCAGACTGTCACATATAGCGGCGGGCTTGTCGCCGACTATCCCGGAAGGACTGTGGCCAGGAACGGTATCCTGCTCCGTGACGGTGATGACGTGTTCTTCCCTGTGGTTTGGAATGAAATGGAGATTGTAGCCTATTCCAGGAACGGATATACAGACCGCAGCTGGACTCTTCCTGAGGACTGGAAGGATGTCAGGACCGTGTCGGTGTGTGAACTTACAGAAAAAGGGGAAGGGGAACCGGTTGTCATGGATGTGAAAGAAGGGACGTTGACCCTTACCCTTGCGGGTGATTCCATGGTGTCCGTCAGACCTGTTTTCTGATTCTAAAAATTCAGTCAATACAAAATGAGGAAACTGTTTCTACTTATAATATTGTCTGTCTTGGCTGTCCCTGTGCTCGGAGTACGCAATAACCTGCGTGCTCCGGCATATCAGCTTATAGCGATAGATCCTTCGACAAATCTATGGTCGATGACCGATACATTGTATGCAGATGCCACAAGACACTGGACAGGCAGCGAACATCCGCTGCTCGGAGTGCTCACGGTCGACGGCATTGACTACCGTTTCTTAGGACGTGACTTTACTGTTCCTGTCACTGTCGCACCTAATTCGGAATGGGGTGAATGGACTGCCAGATACACGGCTGAAGCTCCATCCGGAGACTGGACATCAGAGTCCTTTGACGATTCCTCCTGGCAGTCCGGTAAAGGTGCTTTCGGCACTGACGGTGAAGGCGGCAGGTTTGTCATGATACGCAATGAGTTCTGCCGGACCGGTGCTTCTACTCGCTGGACTTCTCCGGAACTGTGGCTTCGGAGGACAATAGTACTGCCTGATGACGTACAGCACAAGGACTGGTTTCTTGAATATACCAATGATGACAGTGCCGAAATATATGTCAACGGAGTCAGAGTGGTAAGTGTCAGCGGAAAGGAGAGCGAGCACGATATGGTCCCACTCTGTGGTGAGTCACTCCTCCATCCTGGGGACAATCTGATTTCAGCACATGTGAAGAATGCGGAAGGCTACGGCATCATTGACTTTGCCCTGCTTGCTGCAGACAAATGTACAGAGCGTTTCCCGCGCACCGCTGTACAGAAGAGTGTGGATTATCTGCCGACGCAGACAGTCTACGAGTTTGCCTGTGGTCCTGTAGACCTTACGCTTACTTTCACGGCCCCGTTTCTTCCGGACAATCTGGAACTTGCGTCTCGTCCGGTAAACTATATTACTTATGATGTGAAAAGCAGTGACGGGAAATCCCATAGGCTGTCCCTTACTTTGGAAGCGTCTCCGCTCTGGGCGGTGGATCATCCGGGACAGCCGACGGAAGAATCCCTCTGGACTTCGGACGGCCTGACATATATGCGCTCCGGGACAACCATGCAGCACATGCTTGAAAAATGGGGTGATGACCGCCGTATCGACTGGGGATATTTCTACCTTGTGGCAGACAGCCGCGATGCTGAGTTTACAGTGGAAGGCAAGCGTCTGGCACTCAGGAAGGAGCTTGGAAAATCCAAAGGCACTTCAGGCTATGTGATGGTCGGCTATGATGATGTGCAGGCCATCCAGTATCTCGGGCAGAACCTGCGCCCGTACTGGAACCGTTCGGGATTCGGGACCATCTGCGGTCAGTTCGTGAAGGCTGCGGATGAGTATTCCGTACTGATGAAGGAGTGCAGCAGGTTCAACGACAGGCTTATGGCAGATGCTGAAGCGGCAGGAGGAAAGGAGTATGCAGAACTCTGCTCCCTCGCATGGAGACAGACATTTGCGGCGCATAAGCTTGTGGCGACTCCTGAAGGGCTTCCTCTTTATCTCTCGAAAGAGAATTTCAGCAACGGGTCCATCGGCACTGTGGATCTGTCCTATCCTTCCATACCTATATTCCTGCTCTATAATGTTGAACTGGCCAAAGCACTTATGAATCCTATTCTGGACTATTGCTCGTCCGACAGATGGGGCAAGCCTTTCGCCGCCCATGATGTAGGACGCTATCCGCTTGCCAACGGGCAGAATTATGGCGGAGACATGCCTGTGGAGGAAAGCGGGAATATGCTTATCATGGCTGCAGCAATCGCCAGGGCCGAGGGAAATGCAGGGTTTGCCATGAAATATATGCCTCTTTTCAGCAAATGGGTCGAATACCTTGAAGAATATGGACTTGACCCTGATAACCAGCTCTGTACCGATGACTTTGCCGGACATTTCGCCCATAATGCCAATCTTGCCGGAAAAGCTGTCCTTGGTATTGCCGCATACGGCTATCTTGCGGACATGGCTGGTGACAGGGAGTCGGGCAGGACTTATATGCAGAAGGCGCGCGCCTATGCTGCCGAATGGGAGAGGATGGCCGATGACGGTGACCATTACCGCCTGACATTTGACCGTCCTGGGACCTGGAGCCAGAAGTACAATCTCGTGTGGGACAAGCTGTTCGGATGGAATATATTCCCGGAAAAGGTGTTCGGCAAAGAAATCGCGTTCTATCTTGCACACCAGAACATCTATGGCCTCCCTCTTGACTGCCGTGAGCAGTACACCAAGACAGACTGGGTCATCTGGTCAGCCACAATGGCAGACAATGAAACTGATTTCCGGGCTTTGGTGAAACCGGTATGGAAGTTTATGGACGAAACTGAGGACCGCTCTCCGATGGGCGACTGGACATGGACGGACCGTCCTCACTCCCAGCAGTTCCGCAACCGTTCAGTAGTCGGCGCATATTTTATGAAACTTCTTGATAGAAAATGGAATGAAGACAGATATGAAAAGAAGTAAAGCAACTGTAGCGGCAATATTGCTGCTGTCTGTGGTTCTGGCTTTTCCTGTTGTATTGTCCGCTGCCATGCCTGGACATACCAGGGCTAACGTGTCGAAATACAAGAAAATATGTCGCGACAGTATCTCCTGCCTGATGAAAGCCATGTACCGTGAACCTGGAGGTTCCTTGAAATATCCGTTCATAGCTCCCGGAAGTGCCGCATATCTCGACGACCTGTGGGATTGGGATTCATGGCTCAGCAGTGTCGCGCTGAGGCAGATTCTGCTGGACTGCGGAACAGATGCAGACAAGGAGGAGGCTCTGCGCTATGAACAGGGATGCGTACTGAATGCTCTGAGCTATGGAGGTATGGATGGATATATCCCTGTCTGCATATCCAGGACATTTCCTTCCCGTGAAGAAATTCTCCGTTCCCGCAATATCTACAAGATAAACATGCACAAGCCATGTCTTGCACAGCATGCAGCCTTTATTGTCAGGAATATGGGAGGGGATGCCGAATGGCTCCGCGGACAGTATTGTGTGCTGTCGTCATTTGTGGCGAAATATATGAACTGGCACCGTCATAAGGAGACAGGTCTGCTGTATTGGGAAAATGATGAGATGATAGGGGTTGACAATGACCCGTCCACTTTCTATAGACCTGAGGAAAGTTCAGGCTCAATTTTCCTTAATACGCTGATGTATAAGGAACTGCTTGCCATGAAGTATATCAGCGACTGTCTCGGTATGCAGGAAAACGGCAGGGATTACGGACTTATGGCGGAAGAGCTCCGCGAGTCAATCCGCAGGCATTGCTGGGATTCCCGTGACGGTTTCTATTATAGCGTGGACTTTAATCTGCTCCCGGTCATGAAGCCTGAACATTCCGGATTTACCCTTCATCAGGGAGCGCCTCGTGAATATGATTGTCTTCTCCAGCGTTTCAGCGTATGGAGCGGCTTTCTGCCTATGTGGTGTGGTATAGCTACAGCAGAAGAGGCAGAGGAGATGGTCATGAGGAATTACAGGGATTGCAGATTGTTCAATGCTCCGGCAGGAGTGTACACATTGGCTCCTACAGAAAAGATGTACAATGTCAAGGCAAGCGGCAACCCGTCGTCCTGGCTTGGGCCAGTGTGGATCTGTGCCAACTATTTTGTCTGGAGAGGGCTTGTCGCTTACGGGTACACTGCTGATGCACGTGACCTTGCCGAAAAGACAGTGCTTCTTCTCGGGCGTGACCTGGAACGCTTCGGTGCCATGCACGAGTATTATGAACCGGTGACGGGAGAGCCTGTGCTCAATCGTGGATTTCAGAACTGGAATCTTCTTGTCATGAACATGATTGCCTGGCTTGACGGCAGGGAGACAGTCGAGGAATTCTAATCATTGAGGGATGGATATGTTGGATCTTAACGGAATGTCAGATAAGGAACTGGTGAGACTTGCCTCTGCCGGTGAAATGAAGGCCATAGAGGTGCTTTACAGTCGTCACTATGAGCTTCTGCTGAATTTCGGCATGAAGTATTTCGCTGACATTGATTTCGTTAAAGATTGTATCCAGGATCTTTTTGTGAAGCTGATCTGTTCTCCTCATCGTTTCCGTGACGTAATGTGTGCCCGTTCATGGCTTCTCTTTTCCCTGAGGAACATAATCTACGACAGGCTAAAGGCATTGAAGCCTCACTGCAGTCTTGATGAGTTGCCTTTTATTGACATGAATGAGGAGTATTTCCTGACAACCATTGACGAAGGCACCGGCGATGAGGACATTGCAAGACGGAAAAGGGTGATGGGAGTTTTCGGCCAGCTTTCAGGAAACCAGCGCATGGCGATATATCTTAAATATGCAAAAGGACTTTCCCATAAGGAGGTCGCTGCCATTTTCGATATCAATGAGCAGTCATCCATGAATATGATTTCACGGGCGATTGCAAAGATTAGGCGGCTCGTAGGCGATTTTCCGATTCTCTCATGGCTGTTTTTCTAAGAATATATGCGCTAATTATAATTATTTGAATATGAATTGTTTTAGTTTTAAGTCTGTAATGTCAAGATAGAAGTGCAACTCTGACGGGCACTAAGATTCAAAACTCATTTTGCAGATTCAGAGGAAATGCTTACTTTTGCACAGATTTTAACAATTCTTCCTTATGGGGTCTGTCCATATTGCGGTCATGTGAGTCGTAGCGTTCATAGCCGTTATCACAGGAATATTGCAGATCTTTCGATTCTTGGTCATCCGGTTATCATCACGTTTGAGGCGCGCAAGTTCTTTTGTCACAATCCGGATTGTCGGAAAAAGACTTTCGCTGAACAAACTAAAAGCTGTAAAGCGAGTAATGTTTGGCGAGCATTTCTTGACCTGCTCAAACGAAAAATGGTCTTCAACGACCTGTGCTTCAACTAAATTGCGGAAGAACCTAAACGGTTTTCACGGGTGCCGGAAGTAGGTTTAATGTCTCATTTAGTGGCTCATTTTGCGGCTCATTTACTCCGCCACTAAGCCTTGGCGTCTGCGGTTTGGCGAAAAACTCAGCCAAATTCACGAAATAAATCTCTATTTGGCTGACTTATCCAAACAGTTCATCCAGTGTGACCTCCATGTTTACGTGTCCGTTATGTTTGGACGTGGTAAGGCCGAAGGTGGTCACAAGTACAAGCAGTATGGAATGCGTGCGTTTATGGGCTGAGGAATTGCGGAGGGCCTCAAGTTTCTCTGTCAGTTTCTCTTCGTATTCGGTAGTAATTGCGTATTTGCCCTCCGAGTATTTCATCTCGCAGAGGTAGTCGGTCCTTTCCGTGGTGGCCGGGACAACAAGGTCTATCTGCGCCGTCTTCCCCTCTGGAGTAGGGCCCAGGTAACTGTATGTTGCATCGGCATATTTAATGCGGAGAGCATCTTTAAGCTGGACTGTATGCTCGGAAACGAGAAGTTCGAATGCGTGTCCGGCCCAGTCAAAAAACTCATGTGTCCGTTGGAGCGAGCGCCAGGAGGTCTTCTTGCCAGGCTCCACGAAGGTGAGGCAGAAGATGGAAAAGAAGTCACAGAGCTGATATACGGTCTGCACCCGTTTACCGCCGTAACGCGGATAGGTCTTTACAATTCCGGATTCAATGAGATTGGACATCAACTTGGTGAAAGTGCCGCCGCCGGAGATCTTGGCTGCTTCAATAAGCTCGTTCCTTGTCATCCCATAGAAACGGGCACCGAGGGCGCGGACTATATCAATGTATTTCTCTGAGGATGAGAACAGGCCTGTGTAAACGTCCTTGAATTCTGTTCGGGCTTTCTCCTTGTTGAAATACAGGGCATCGATATTGTCGGCCATGGTCCGGTCCGGGTGAATGCGGTCCATGTAGTAAGGGACGCCGCCGATGGTCATGTACGTGAGGGCTATCTCGTAACGGGAAAGGTGAAAGCCTCGTTTGGCCCAATACGACTCACATTCCCCAAGCGTGAAAGGCTTGAGGTAGATGGTCTCTGTCAGGCGCCCGTGCAGACCGCCGTAGTCGCGGAGCACGTTGTCCAGCATCCAACTGGTGGCAGAACCGCAGATGATGAGCACGATGTTCCGCTGCTTGTCTGCCCAGTTGTTCCAGAAGAAGCCCAGTTCTTCAATAAGTTCTGAGGACTGAGGACCGGCGAGCCAAGGGAGTTCGTCAATGAAAACTACTTTTCTTCTGCTCTTCACGCGCTGCAGAAGTGTGCGCAGCAGCAGGAAGGCTTCCCGCCATGAGGTTGGACGGGGATTCCCTTCGGCCGGAAGACCGCTGGCAATGAGGTCGTCATAAAAATGGAGCAGCTGGGATTCTTTGTGCGTCTGAGCTTGCTTCATTTCGTCCTTGCCGTCTTCCAGCTTTTTGTACACGCCCACGGTGGAGAAACAGATTTTCCCACGGAAGGCTTCTTCCACGAGGAAGGATTTCCCTACTCTCCTGCGCCCGTATATGGCAAGCATTTCAGATTTGTCGGATTGGTAAATACGCTCCATCGTCCGGAGTTCTTCTTCTCTGCCTATGATTCTGGTACTTTTCATCTTGCGTGCATTTATCTCGTGTACAAAGATATAAAAAGTCAGCCAAATTCACGAAAAAATTCTCTTTTTGGCTGACTTTTTAAGGGCCGAGTTCACCGCCTGTTGGGTCTATCCCCGTGGAAAGATATTCTTCCCTGGCCGGGTCGGTACTTTCGGCGCCAGTGTTGAAGTCCTCTATGTTGTAATCACCATGCATTCGTTTGCTTCGTAGCGTCAGAGAAATAGCCATTAGCTCCGAACTCGTTGGTCAGCTTCGAAATGAACTCGGTCATACTTGCTTCAGAGCGGTCAACCTGGATGATGGTAGATACGGCAATCAGCGCAGCAGCCTCATCGGTACCAGAAGTGATGGAGAACTGTGAAACATCCTTCCCAGCATATTTCTGAAGGCCCAAAGCACCCATCAACTCTGCTTGAGCCTGGGATGCGGCCGCCTTGAAGGTATTCCCTTCTTTAATGAGTTTCTGAATACGCTGGCTCTTGAGATGGGTCAACAGGTTCACGTTAACGCTACTCTTGTCGGACAAGTCCACCAGAGCATTAAGGTTGATCATGCCTTTGGACAACTCTCCGGTTACTTCATTGAAGAAATACCCGGTAGCTGTAATCTTAGCATACGGCGTATCGAATTCCAACGATCCGAAATCGAACGTGCCAGCATCGTCCTTGATATTCTCCATAAAGGTCTTGCCGGTTGGATGCAGTTTATCATCCATCGTCTGCATGTTGATGGTAGAGCCCCGAACAAAGGGCCCTTTTTCAACAGTTCCGGAGACCTTGAATGTCCCCTTGAACGGTTCGTCGGAAGGGTTTTTCTCGCATGCGACCGCCAAAACGGAGAGGGCGATTAAGATGTATTTCTTCATAACGCTATATGATTATTATCTAACTATTTATCTTTTCTTTTCGCCGAAGCATAGTCACCCAGTGCCAGAGTGCCTGGAGCTGAAGTCGCCCCCTGAACGATAGGCAAAGGTAAACGATTTTGGTTCTTCCGCAATTTAGTTGAAAGCCGGAGTTTGTACTGTTAGCAAAGGAACCTGGTATAGACGCGAAAGAAGATGGTTCATGCGGAGGTTGCACTTGTAGAGAAGATGATGTCATATGGGTG
>ERZ780207.989-NODE-989-length-26667-cov-36.166541_pt1 | contig 26667 bp, 5 predicted proteins | sample MGYA00510977_ERZ780207 | MGnify/ENA primary metagenome ERZ780207 (study PRJEB29588, sample SAMEA2151383) | human gut metagenome | biome: human gut; feature: human-associated habitat; material: faeces | place: Denmark | collected 2008/2010 ...
CGAGAAGCAGTCTCCTTCAACTCGAGAAGCAGTCTCCTAAAACTAAAAGAGACGTTTCCTTGAACTCAAAGAAACGTCTCCTTTTGCTTATTCAATCATATCCTTTCGCTTATTCAAACATCTGAATTCGCCAGTAGAACTATCTCCTTCCTCCGGAAGAGCCGGGAGCTTTATAGAACTTACCTTTCTGGCGGGAGATGAAGATGCCGCCTTGAGCAGAGGTCTTATCTACTTGCTGGCCATTGAGATTATAGATAATCTCTTTCTCATCCTTCTTATGCAGGGTAGGAGAGGCGATGGTAGTTGTGCCGGAAACAATGGCGAAGCGGATGGAATGCTTGCCCAATGCCAGATTATCCTGGTTGCTCTGACTTACCATCTCTTTTGGCAACCAGGCTCTGTTAGCTGCCAGCGTAGAACCGGTATACTTGTAGAAACCGATACCCCAGGTACTCTTGTATGATAAGACGTAACCCTTGTTGTTCTCAACAGGAATCGCTTCATACTTCGGATTACCCTTCAGGATGGTAGCTTCTATACTTTCGCTCGATGTAGGGTGGAAGTAATGTTTGCTTACTGGACCGTAAACTACATAGCCTTTGTTGGCATTGATGACCGTAACAGGAGTAAGCGTCATGGTGAGGTCAGAAATCTTGGTAGTCTCGTCCAGGGAATTTTGAGCTGTATGAGCTATAGCAGCATACGCCGTTACTTCCTCTGGAACTTTGGCATTGAATGGCAGGCAGATGGTACTCCATCCATATTTTTCTTCCTTATAGCCCTCTATCTTTTTGATCTCCAGTTCGTAAGGGTCTGCCAATACATATTCTATAGCCTTGGTAGCACTTCCCAGTCCGCCACGCTGGTTGGCAGCACGTATACAGTAGAAGCCATTACCATAGTCGTTGAGATTAATCTGGTTCTCTATCGTGTTTACCTTGTATATCCATTTGCCAGTTTCTTCGTCCAGTTTGAAGATAAAGTAGCAGAGCGCCTCTTTCTGATGTTTCCACTGCAGAAGGTTGTCGTTGGTAGAGATGCTGTCTTTCCAGATGATATGGTTTTCCGTATCTACCTTTTCCTTATCCTCCACCTCTTCGTCTTTTTTCGATTGCAATCCCGATTCAGCATCAATCTGCTTGCAGAGTTCCTGAGGTTCGAAGGCATCCGTACCACCCATCACGTTGCGGATGTTGTAATCTGATGTATTGGTCAGGATGCAGTCATCGGAACCTGGAGCCGGTGAGCAGGCGGCAAGCGAACGGGTTCCCAATGGGATAGGAGTATTAGAGTCATCCAAACTGTTGTATTCGTGGAATCTTACTACCAGTCCTGAGGTCATTCTGTTCCAGCCATAGGTTCTTGGCTGGGTATACATCTTGGTATTGAGGAATGTACATGCCGGCGAATTGTTCCATGGGCGAGCCAGTGTCCAGTCATTGCCTTTGAGCTGTGTTGGCTTGTCTGTCTCCGGTCTGATGGTACAGTTGTTGAAGACATATCCCCATGCCTGACCTACTTCAGTATTAGGAGCTGCGATGTTGTTACCTGTTCGGTCACGAACGATGAGATTACATTTTTCAAACCAGATGTCGCCGTTGCCGCAGATCCAGTCAACCACACCCGCCAGGTCGCAATTCTCGAAATAGCCGCGATAGTCAGGACTTGAGTTGTCTGAGTAATAGGTATCCTGCCAACTCATGAGTGCTACATTCTTCAGAATGCTTCTGTTGCCTCGGTCCCAGAATGCTACCGCACGACCTGCACCGCTGGAACCACCATGAGCTCCCCAATAGTTAAATTGGTTCTCCAGGGTAAGATCCTGAGCATAGAAGTCGTTTGTATTATTCAGTTGGATGGTTGCCGTATAGCTGATACCTTCCACTACCGGATGGTTCCATATCTTAACGCCCTCCTTGCTCTGTCCGATAAGAGAGATGTTCGACTTTCTGATTTCTGTCTTACCGTTATTCTTTCCGTTCATATCCTTACGAGGCTTTCCGTTCTCATCTACCGGATCTTCTGAAAAGGAAATCGTTGTATTTCCTGTCAGCTGATATTCGCCGTCCGGAACGAAGATATAGTAACGGTGAACCGTCTCGGTATTTTCGTTTGCTGCCTTGATAGCTTCATCCATGTTTCCATCCTTGCCTACGATAAAGTTGAAGGTGTGGTGGTGATAAAAAGTATCATCTTTTGCAATATGCAAGGTAAGGGTGATGATTTGATCATAAGCACCTCCATAGATGTCTCCGGTTGGCATAATCTTTAATGTTACAGTTCCTTCTGACGGCAAATCCCAATATTTAATGATCTGTTCCTTGCCGATGGCTGTAGAAGAAGTAACATCTCCATACTGATAGTTGGTAGCTTTCATCGGACGGTTGAAGTTCAGCTTGATAACACCACTTCTTGGAACATCTTTGAGTTCGATGTTATTTCCGGTATAGGTTGTGCCATTTACGGTTAACGAATCTAATGTAGGAGCAACCGTAGGCGTATTAAATATGAATTTGATAGGGTAGGTCTCCACGACAATACCGCTCTGTGTCTTGACGGTAGCAACGCATTCTGGCGAAAGAACGGTTGCCTTGGTCACTGTAACCGTGCCTTTCTCTGTGGCTTTACCAGTAACCGTTGGTATCGTATTGTCATTCTCCCATGGACTTACTGTGAAGGTGACGCATTTGTCGGTACCATTCATCATTTCCCGAATCTTATCAGCGGCTAAAGTCGTACCATTGCAGGTCAGCGATTCGATGACAGCCTTGGTGGCTTCTTGTTTCGTATATGTCACGCTGAAGCATCTGCTGTAAGCACCATCAATGAATTCTACCTTCTGGATAGCGCTGTCACCGGTACAGGTTGCTGAAACTTCCTTATTGCTCTGTGTCGTAACGGAGGTTCCGGCGATCGTCAACTTCTTGCCGTCTACCGTTGCTGTCCATTTTGCCTCACATCCAGGTGTAGATGGGAACTCAACGATAGAACCAGGATTAATCTGTATTCGTTCCGGATTCTTGGTATTCGATACGTTGTTGAATTTACCTTTACTACCATCCAGGGTAATCTTGAGATCGATACTCTTTCCTTCCTTTGTTTCCAGCTGGGTAACGAGAATACCCTTTGTTCCCTCGTAGTTGATGGTTGGTGCACTATCGTTTTTAGCGAAATACCAGGTAGCTGTAGCATTATCTTGGAGGTTGAGGATATTGAATTCATTCGGCTTGAATACCGGGAACATACGGATGAAATTCTCTGGTGCAGGGTATGTTTCACCTATTTTATATACCTTTCCTGTACCATCCACCCAATGGTAGAGCGTATTACCCTCGTAGTAAAGGGTTTTGTTCTTTGGAATGACAAACAGGTCACCATGTTCCACCCATGTAGCCTCCGGAGAAGTACCTTCTGCTTTATCTCCAGCATTGTAGGTGATGTAATAGGTATTCTTCATTTCCTTGAAGCAGATTTGCAGACGGCGGTGGGTGGTGATGTCGAATTCCAATTCATATCGGGTACGGATATTGTCAGATGTAAGATAGCATTCTTTTCCCGACTGATCTTTTCCCGACTGATTTTTCTCTGCTTTTCTGAGAACGAAGACGGTAGAGCCGGCTGTACCCCAGGAACCATCTGCATTCTTAGCAACAGGGGTGGTTGTGGTTCCATTATCGAATCCTACCATATTTACCGTTCCGTTATCATTCACCTTCAGTACGGCAATCGGTTCTCCGTTCTCATCCAGCTTGTCTAGGTCTACAATCTTATCCAGTTCATATCCCTTCTTTCTGTTGAACATCATCTTGATGCGTTCACCCTTATGGAATGCCAGACCGCCATCTTCCAGTTCTCTGCGTTCGTGGCTTTCACCTGGTATAACCGGTTGGATATCGTCCTTGCTGATGATGCCACGGGAGTCATCATTGGTATCTGTATGCAGGGTTACCCAGTTAGCTGCAAGTGTACTGAGTTCCAGCCATTGGTAGTAGGAGTAATCATCTCCAATCTTGATGGCAGGTCGGAGGGTTGGATTCTTTGTAGTATGTGTATAGACATACATATAGGATTTAGCTCCGTTTTCTTCTTCTTCCAAAGAAGGCAATCCCGCTTTCTTTCGTTCGCTGTTGGTGCGTTCTCTGTCGAGCGTAGGAACAGAATCATCTATTGTTGTAGAAGTAATCTTGGAATACGACATGAGGGAAATCTTGGTACCTGTACCAGATGGAAACCAGAGGGTTGTACCCGGTCCGAAGGCGCACCAGTTGTCAAACTGTCCGTTTCTGATATATCCTTTTTTGCCAGTGTCGCACCAGAGGGCAACATCTCTCCAGTGTGGCTTATCGTGTCCACCTTCGCGTACCTCCACCCATACTTTTGTGGTCCAGAACACTTGTTGGTCCTTTCCGATATTCACGGTTTGAGCGCATACCTTTCTGTTTTTTTTCGCTGTAGGATCATCATATTCCTTCACTTTTCTGGCGAAGTCATATCGGATAACAGGGTTGTTGGTACGGTTGTCCTGAGTGGCATTGTTCATTTCGAATACTGGAATCAGATTGATGGTTTCTCCTTCTTTACTGAAAGAATAGGTATTGCCGAGTTTATATTCCTTGGTTGTATCACCCTGTTTTGTCCAGTGTTTGAGGGTATAATATTGCTCAACAGCATTTCCTTTATCATCAATACTCTTGAATAGGGTATAGTTGGTAGGGATGGTAAAGGAGCGGACGTTGAGCATATCGTCCGGTTTGATGCTGATGGCATTCTTGAAGTTGCCTTTTTCGTCCTTGCCGTTGACACGGACATTGTCAATGTTGAATATTACACTACCCATCTTTCCTTCTTTAAAGTGGGCGATGATGGTACGGTCCTTGTCGTTGGTAGTGAAAGAATAGGTTTCTCCCACATATTGTTTTTCCTCGCCATCCAGCCAGTAGTCTACGATATAGTTGGTAGCCGCTTCGGCAGTCATTGTCACCTTGGTTTCTGGTGTATACCAACTTTCTATATGAGTAATATCTCCCAGCTTTCCCTGTTCGCTGTAGAAGTTGTCATATTTCGGTTCGATGGCGACCGTTCCGAGTTCGGCATCTGACGACTTGAGGGTTATCTTATGTAATTCTTTTCTTGTATAGATAACTTCCAGCTTGTTCTCACCTTTCTGAACGGTATATTCGTAAGGTGAAGTCGTATAGGTGGTTTCGCCTATCTTGATTCCGGTATATTCATATCCGTATTTCGGTGTAGGGGTAATGGTGAGTTTTTCATCGGTTACGTAGCGCCCACCGGTATTGGCGTGACCGCTCTTGGTGTCACCTTCCAATGTAACCTTCGTTTCGCATGCATTCTCTACCTTTTCGTTAGGGAAATTAGTTGCATCTGGATTCGAGATGGTGTTGGTGTAGCTGAAGTCTGCCAGTTGCGGATAGGTAGCAGTGATGGATTCAAAGAACCAGTTGTCTGCCTTTGAACCTTGATTCACGTAAGGTGTCAGGGTGATGGTAGATTCGTCTCCCTTGTAGGTAAAGGTCACAGTTTTACCATCTGTTGATACTTCAGCATCTTTCAATATCAGAGAATCCTGATTGGCAGTATCTTTTAGTTTGATCTGAACGTTATCATTTCCTGTTCCAAAGGAGGTTCTCCTGTTCTCGTTTTTGTCATCCTTTTTGTCGGAAGCCTTGACGGTTACTTTCATACCATACATGGCAGGAAGAGAGAATTGAGTTCCGTTTTTTACCAGTGCTCCTTTTCCGGTGAGAGTATTCATGCGCTCATCGGTATTCTCTATTTTTCCTGATTCCGTATTGATATTCAGCGCCACATCCTGTGTCTCTGTTGTATTTCCATCTATATGGACGGTTATAGGACGGGTATAGGATAGATTTTTTTGTATATGTTCGCTGTATATATTGAGTGCAGGGGCTTCTGAATGGTCGAGATTCCATACAATTGTATCTGCCTTGTTGTTGTCGTATAGATGGTAAGTGTTTGCCCTCATCTTCGGTTTGAGGGTAACATCTTGGGTAAAGTTATATGAGCTGCCAGGTGTATACTCGTTGGTTCCATCGGTCCAGAATTCAAAGGTATAGCCCGGCTTGGAGAAAGTATTGCCCGATGGCATGACGGCATTTCCGTCCTTGTCACATTTTATCTTGGTCGGATATTTGCCGATGATGCCTTCTTGGGGTTCAAAGGTCAGCATTTTGATACCATTTGAAGTTCCGGTAGCCTTACCGTAGATTTTGAGGTCTACGATATATGCGTTTTGATCAAGTGTGAAGTTTTCAAACTTGATTTGGCAGTTAGTGCGGTTTTCGACATTGAGTGTGAGCACTTCACCGCTTGCGGTTACAATTGATGTGTTATGGAGAGATACCCAGTCTGCATCACTGTCGCCCTTTACAGATACCTTGATACCACGTGTTTTACCTGTAGCTGCCTGGGTCAGTACGATTTTCGTAATGCTGCTTAATGGAGAGGTTACAACACTCGGTTCGCTCTTACTGTATTCTCCTGGATTTTTGGCGGTTATCATGTAACCGGTATAATTCGGGAATTTTGAATTCGTACCATTCGGGTCTACACCCACACCATTCAGGGTAAAGGTGAGCTTTTCATTGCTGAATTCTGTCCATTGGGTTACCTTTTTATCGATGGTTGTTTTACGGTCAATGTCATTCCATTCCGTAAAATCGGTGGAGTAAAGTAGCTGTTCTGTTTGTGCCCACGCACTCCCCATCCATCCCATCATCACGAGGAGGATGAGGGAACGGAGGAAGTTGCCGGTTGATATCTTATTCTTTCTATTCATATCTTTCTGTTATTTTACCATGATTTTTCTGTTTCCGAAGATGTAGATGCCATCAGGGAAACCACTATAGGTGGCGGTGCCAGGGCGTACATCCAAGATGCGATAAAGCTGACCGGTGGTTGAGAATACCTGCAACTGGGTGGCGTAAGTACTCTCTATGCGTACACGGTGAGCTCCGATAGGGCGAATGAAGAGTGATTCGCCGGCTGGTGTATCATCGTTACCGTTTATTTCCGGTTCTATCCTGTCGATGCCCGTGGTCTCGCTGATGCGGATTACAGAAGGAACTGCTGAAGAACGGGTTCCGGTATTCGTACTTTCTGTAGTCAGATAGGTACGGAAAGGCATTACGATCTGTGAGGTTGCTGTATTGCAGAATCCTGTTCCCTCAGCATTGATTGCATAGATGTCTCCGTTTGCCACTTTCTTAGCAGCGAAGGTTCCCCGGTGGGCATAGCCATTGCTTACGGTCTTCATATCTGCTGTGATAGGAATCACGATAGCGCTATTCTGAGGTTCCTTGTTCGCATAAGCATGGAAGGTGATAGTCTGAGGTTCTTCCTTTTTGTTCAGAATACTGTTGTAGAACTTGCTGGAAAGGTCGAACTCATAATAACGCTCACCTGGGAAACGGACGATATAAGGTACTCCTGCTGTCAGCGGAATGTAATCCTGATATTCGTGATTATTGGCATAATACGAATCTGCATCCCATCGGTAAGCCCAATCTTTATAGGTGTTGCCAAAGAAGGAATTAGAGAACTGGTAATTCCATTTTGCCGCATTCGCACTTCCATTCATGAAGAGTTCAGCTGTTGTACCAGGTCGCTGGAAGGTGGCAGTCTTCTCCGTTTCATTCACACCAGTCAATCCTCGCAGCCAGTACTCATGGTGCAGGGTGTGCGTGTTCGTGGCTGGGTTAGCCAGTTCATCTTCTGTTGGTGTGCCATAGAAATGAGTAATCTCACCATTGAGTGAAGTTTCTGCTTTCTGTATGGTGAACGGCAAACTGATACCTTCCCATGCTCCTGTTGTATTTTCAGCATAAAGCATCGGCTTGCGAACATACCAGGCATGCTTGGTTACCGAGAATTCAAGAGGCACGCAGAAGTCGTTGTTATCGCAGGTTTCGCCCTCGCTGTTCTCGTTATTAGCTGTGCGCTCTACGAGATGGAGGAATGGGGTAGCGTAGGTCGTTTCTCCTGTTTTCACGATGTGATGTCCCTGGATGCTGCGCTCCGCTGTGTTTTCTTCATAATTCAAAGCCTGATGAACGATATCGTATGCCTCGTTATCTTTGCTTGTATCATCGGCTGCGGTATAAACCAGGAGGTTCTGGGTAACTCCATCCTTTATGGTAAGGTTGTCATAGATATCTGGTTCATCCCTGTCGGTTGCTGCAAAGTTGATAGCTGTCGTTGTCGGGATATGAACATAGGTACCCATGCGCTTGGTATCCAGTTTGTAGGCATTGTAGTGGAAATAGTCTTTCTCGGTATTTCCGTAATATGCATCAGTGCGGTATACCCGGTTGGTCATGTATTTATTCTGCTGCGATGCTATCTTGGCAGGATAATCTGCTGGAGTAGACTGCAGACTCTGTCCCCAGAAGAGGAAGTCGTTCATCAGTTCACTACCGTTCTTGTTTTCATTGAACAGAGGCAGGTAGTTGCCTGTGCGGGATTCCTTTTCTGTACCTGTTGCAGCCACGTATCCCTGTGCACGTGCCTTGTCGATGGTATGCGTCTTGTCATGACGGGTTTCTGTCTGACCGTAGTTTGGCTGGTCGCTGTCCTGGCCTTTACGCAGATAGGTAATACCCGTATTATTGCCCGTGATTTCATCTGTTCGATGAGCGTACTGATAGTCGCCGTTGGCATAATAGTCGTATACATACTTCAATGCCGTCTTCTCTGCATCAGTAATGTTATCTTGTTTTGCTATCAGGTAGTAGCCATTCAGATCGTAAGCAACCTTACCATACTTAAAGTCATCGTGTGTATAGCTCTTTTCGGTCTTTTTGCCATCCCAACCATATACGATAGGAGTATCAGGGGATGAGGCTGGAGCATACTCAAAGCAGTGGTATTCACCTGTAGATGAGGTTCCCTTTGTGTTGCCTTTCGCAGCGATACTACCCGTAGTCAGACCGAGGTTGTATATTTTGCCTTGGTTCTCTGAGAAGAGCGCCTGGTCTTTACCCAAACCATTGATGATGTGACCATTGCCATGCAGGGTACCCTTGAAGATGACCTTGCTGCCATCAAAGTCTTTAGGAATGGTCAGGTCGCTCTGGAGGATGAACTGGGCATTTCCTTGTATCTTTGTCGTATCCACAAAGTTGATGAACGCCGTCAGGTCGCTGGCATCGTTGATGTAGATACGTGGATCTGCGAAATATGATTCATTCTTGGCACGCTGGATGGCTTCCGGAAGATGGAGGTTTACGCCCGTCTTATGAGGATCCATCTGATGATAGTTGTGAACCACGAGGGTATCGTTGGCAGCCATGTTGACTGGGAACACCACGTTATCGAATCCGTTCATGGTAACACCCAACTGTACGCCATAACCATTCATGAAGTAGTAGGCAGGAATATCAAGATAATCTCGGGTCTTGTCGTATACGCTACCGGCAAAAAGGTCCTTGCGACTGTCGTCTATCTTGTCTCCCTGTTTGTAGGTATTCTCTGATGAATTGGTTTTAAGCAGCCATGAGGTCTCTTCATCAAACTGCATGTCTCCCTTCTCTAGCTTGCCGTCCTTGTCTCTCTTCAGCTTACCGATGTGCCAGAAGTAACCGTTGGCAGCGAAAGCCTGGTCGGCAGCAATCTTCACCTGGTCTTTCTTCAGACGGATCATCTCACCTGGCAAGGCACAGTTGTCGATGGTGATATGACCGGTGAAGGTTGGCCCCTGTACGTATTCGATGGTGAGATAGATGGTATAGGTATACTTGATAGGATCACCGTTAGCATCCGTGCGCACCTTGTTGTTATCGTCCAGCGCATCAGCCTCTAAGACAAGAGTAGCCTGACATTTCTTGGAGAGATGCTCCGTGTAATAATTAGCCTGGGTATTGTCAATGCTGTCAGCCAACATGAATGCAATCTTGGCATTACCCGTCTGAAGCTCTCCGTTCAGACATTTACTCTTATACTCTTTGGAATTCGGATCTGTAGAATTAGTCTTCTCCGACATAGAGAGGATAGCCGCAAAGCCTTTTGAAGGACCTGCGTAAGTGTGCTCATCTGAAGCTCCTACGTAAAGCGTATAATTATTGCTTTGATCATTTTCCAGATCACAGTTATAATCATTCAGGTGACCGCTTCTCATCTTCCAGCTCTTGATGGTTACCGTCTGTCCTGCTTTCAGTCCTGCAAGGGCGGTAAGACCATCCGAGTTGTCGTTGTTGAAGGAGATAGGTTCCTTGTAGGTATAACCCGTGATGTGGGCATTATAATAGTAGTCCAAACCGGTAACGTACCAATAGTGGATATCGGCAGTAGTATCCGGATCCGCGCCTTTCATGGCATTGAAACCGATAGGAGAGCAGTCGTCCACGATATAGCGGTCGCTGCTTTCATTCAATGGGAAGACGAAGTTACCTGTCGTTTCCAAGAAGTCTTTCTTTCCGTTGTCAGGTCTCTCGTGTATGTTGTCAGCATATACATATCCACCGCCTTCATTTTTACGAGCATAAACTAAGTTTATCTCTATGACACCGTTAATAGGTCCATAGTAGATTTTTTCTTTCATCTTCTTGGTCTTAGAATCGATGACCTCCTGGGCATTCTGAATCTTCAGGGCGTAGCCCGAAGCGATGCCAATCATATTCTTTGCCGTACCATTGTTACGTGCCTGGAATTGAGTGATATACTCCTGCTTACCGGTATTGTAATTGTCAATATAGGCTTGCTTTACATCTTGATAAGACTTGTTGTCTTTAGAAATATTGCCTTCCTGACCATACCAGGTATCAGAGAAACTGACGCTGGATTTTACAGCACCCACATAGTGGATGTTGTTGACAAGTCCCATGAAGTTGCGGGCATGCAATCCATATTTCTTGGTCTCTGTATCTCTTACCTGAAGATTATCGCCGTTCAGCTCGATACCATTTCCTGCTACCATCTTGATTTCTCCCACACGTGCGATAGAGTAAGGAGTCTTGTTGATTTCGTTGACGGTATAGTCACGAGCACCGAGCAGCGAGAAGCAGTTATCTTCCAGTCGCAGGAGGTCCATACGCTGGAGGGTGTTGATGATTTTCGGGTTGTCGATGGTATGGTCGGCAAAACCGTAACCCGTGATGTCGGCACTGCGGAAGCCCTGGGCGTAGGAGAGGTGACCATCGCCGAAGATACCACCTTCGCTGTCATACTCATAGAATACGTTGTCCTTGCAGCCCTCTAAGCCTTCTGGTTTCTCCTTGTCCTTGAAGTACGTTACCGGTTCATAGATGAAACGATAGGTATAATCTTCCTTACTTAAATCATCATAGTGCTTGTAATAATAGCCATAGAGGTCGGTACCATCTGGAAGTTCGACTTCCTTCATATCCTGCTGTGAGATAGTGATATGTTCTTTCTCTTTACTGTCACCCACCAGGATGAGGGTATTTCCTCCGAAACCTGCCGTAGTACCACCAGGGAGCAATTTCAATTCTTCTAGATGTTCTGCACTGTTGGTAAAGGCTTTATCTACGTTGAAATCCTTCGCCAACTTCAGTACCGTAGTGTTATTTGCCAACACGGATGTACCCTGGGCGAGGGAATATCCTCCGCCGTAGATAGCTTCATCGATACGGATATTTACGTCGTTCCATGAAATGTTTTCGGGTGTTACTTCTTCGAAATAGTTAGTCTTCTGCTGGGTAATATCTATCTTCTCTCCGTTGTTTATGGCAACAATATCATCATATACACCTTTCGATACCAACTCACTGGCAAGCAGATAAATCTCTTGCTTGATGGTTGGAGTCTTTTCGTTGCCGTCATCGTTCATCAGACCGATATTCTTCTTGTCGGTACGGTTCAGAATATACTTTCCGTTCTTGTTCACCTTATAATAGGTAGGATAACCCACCTTTACCTGGGTTGAACCATAGACATAGCCAGAATAGGAACCGCCGGTTACAGAACGGAAAACGTGACCATTGAGGATATCCACATTGGTAAGACCGATGACATTACCCTGCTGACCGCCACCATAGATGAAGTTGGCTGATACACCGGTACCTCCGTTTACACCGCAAGGCTGGAACTTACCATCTTCAGTAGTCTTAGGTTCAGAACATTTTGCACCATTACCCATGATGATATTGGTGTTGCCGTAAACATAACTCTCCATACCATATCCGGCACCATAGATGTTGAGGCTGGCGTATTCTGGATTGGTAGCCAGATATTCATTCGATTTCTCCAGTTTAGCCTTATCCTTACCGGCAAGCATATCGCTCTGGAGGTCGATGGTAACGTCGCCTCTCACGGTTCCCGTCTTGTAGCAGCCGCCATAAACGCAGCCGCCCTGGTAAGCTTCATTGTTTACGATGGTTGGTTTAAACTTATTCTTGATGGTCAGTTTGATGAATGGTTTCTCAGAATGTATCGTTCCGAGGAGATAGCCACCCTCGTGGGTAACCTCTCCCTTATAGTCGTAGTTGGCATTGTTGCAGCCACCCACAATCTTGCTGGTGATGGTAAGTCCCTCAGGGAATTCATAGTCAACCACCTTTCCTGTTGCATCAGGATAGATGTTCATGTTACCTCGGTTTCCACCACAGTAGAAGGAACCGATAGTGCAGTTCTTCAAGTTCTTATCCCAATCCAATGTTCCCTGGATGTTCATCTCTACCGGCTGGAAATAGAGGTCGATGAGATGAGGATAAACCAGTGGCCGCTGTGCTTTCTCTGTTGGCAGATAAAGAATATCAATGTCATTGTTGGAAGGATCGTTCTCCCAGTCGATGGTATCGGCTAAGTTCAATTCCTTGCTGGCATCATAGTAATCGCCATTCAACTTCTGGAACTTGTTCATGAAGTTGTTGTCTTCTGATGCCGTGAAGAGTGCATCACCGTTACAGCCCATGAATACGCTTCGGATGTTGACATGGCTTCCTATCTTGAGGTTCACGCTACCTACTGTTTCGACAGATGACGTTGCAGCTTCTTTTACTTTTACTTTCAATACCGTAGCAGAGTTACCTCCACAATATACATCGCCCTTGATGAGTACAGAATCGTTCTCATTGTTACCCATAATCTGGATATTCACCTTGTTGGTCATCGGTCTCCATGAGTTGATGTTCACCATCTTCAGGGCATCACTTGCTGCCTTATGTGAAGGCATGTTTTCTCTCATCGGTACGGTGAATACCAATGGAGTGGTTTCCGATTTCGGGTCGTTCGGGTTGAGCGGATAGTTCTCGTTGACGGTAACCTGGGTGTTGCCCTTTCTGTCGAGGGCATAGAGATAGTCACCATTTCCCGCACCATACACGTCGCCGTAAATCTTGCCGCCATATATATTAATATGTGTACCGGAGCCGTTGTTATCAGTAAAATCACCATCCTTAACGCTTACGTTAACATAGCCCGAAACATCGTTTCCGCCGTAAACATTGCCATGGATGAAGATGGCTTTGTTGCTATTTTGGGCTGAAGAATTTCCGATATTTACTGCGGTACCATTGATGACATCACCCATCATACCGCCGCCGAAGATGTCATGGCAGTCAATAGCCTTGATATTGACGGTGGTAGAATCTACAGAGTTGTAGAATCCGCCACCAAAGACTCGGCGACAGAAGATACCACCGGATCCTTCTACGTGGGTATTGCCCTCCACCTTGCCGGAGTAGCCACCACCCACGATGTCCATCACGGAAAAACCGCCCAAGAAGTGCTTGTATTCTTCGCCCTTCTTGATATCGTCTACGTGACCTCTGTTGTTATCTTCTTCCATGTTGATTTTCACATGGGTATCACCCTGGATGACGGTATGTTCTCCATAGCCGCCACCGAATACGCAGAAGTGAGGGGATCCCACCTTATTATATATCTCCTTCCATGCCATGGTTTTGAAGAAATCCACATCCACTCCATAAGCCACCTGGGTTTTATCATGCAGTAATCCCTTTTCCATGGTGAGATGGGCATCTTTGCCTACCACGCATGCTATGTTTCCACCGGCATAGATGTTGTGGTTGATCTTGAACTTCAATGCATCATGGTTGTACTGTGGAGAGTAGGTGATACCTTCAATGATGCTTGCTGGTTCCCAGGAACGGGTATCTGCCAGCCAGTAGGAGGTGAGCATTGCCTCGCCACCCTTGATATATACGTTGGTGTTACCCTTTACGTCTGCCGAGGTGATGGCAAGAGAATCCTGGCCATTGACGATGATGCTGTCGCAGCTGCCCAAGCCTCCACCATAGATGCCATGACCTATTCTTCCATCATAGAGGGTGACGAAGGTGTTGCCGTATACCGTTCCGTTCTGGCAACCGCCATAGATTTTTTCCATCAGCAATGGCAGCATGGTTGTGTTGATGTCGGCAGCAGGATGCGCCATGTTTTCAGATGAAGAAGGATCTTCGAAACCGCCAGCTTCTGTCCAGTATGGATAGGTGATGCCTGGTCGGTCTATCAGCAATTTTGTATTGCCGTAGATGGCGCCCAACTGCTTGGCGTTGGCACATTGGGTGACAAGACGGCCCTTGCCGCCGGCGAATACCTGCGAATAGATGCCGGCACCTCGGATGTTGACAAGGGTAGAGTCTAAGACGTTTGCCACATCGCCTCCGCCATATACGCTTCCGATAATCAGGGTACGGTCTATCTCGATATTATTGGTATTTTTCAATGTCAGTTTTCTACCATAGATATGTACCTCTGTTTCTTTTACGCTTGCCATATCAGGGAAATCGATGAATTTTCCATCCTTCTTTACAGACTCCACTCCGGCACCGCCGCCGTATACGTTCTGACCTACGAAGCCCGCCTTGATGAATATCTTGGATTTGCCACCTACCTTTCCGAAGTCATAGCCTTCGCCCTTGGTATATTCTCCGAAAGGTACAGCACCGAGTCCGGCACCATAGATGTTTTCGCAGAAAAGCTGGCAGTCGGTTTCTACGTAGGTATTGCCTGTTACATATCCCGAGAAACCGCCACCATGGATGGTCTGGAAAGAGAAGCCCGGTACACCGAGTGTCCAAGCCAGACGACTTACGCGATAGCGACGGAAGGTTGCTGGGTCGCTGTCAGTACCATCCACACTACCATAATAGAGTATCTTGTCTTCCTTGGAAACTTTCTTGAAATCGTTATAGAGGCTTGTCTCGAATACGGCGTATGTCTTTAAGTCATTAATCTGACTGAGATAACGGAATTTCGCCCCGTCGACATTGATGACTCCATCGTTGTTTATTCTACTACCCGGCTGTGCATATACCTTCGTCTTTTCCACCTTGGTGTTGGCACCAAAGCCGGCACCGAAAACAGAGAACTGAGGGTCGGCAACATTCTTGGCGCTGATATACCAGCAGAGACCCGGCAGAGTGGTAAAGTCGAACATGGTGAGCGATTCGCCGTTCTTGTCGGTGATATTATCAAGAGGGGAGTGGTTGATAACCACGATAGCTTCGCCGGTTCCCTCTTTTACCATTGTTTTATCTGTATCGGTATAGGTTCCTACCAGACAGGCACGGTTGCCGCCACCATAGATATTGTTGTTCTTCTTGAAACTTCCAGAGAGAATTTTATCATTGGTAAAACGGAAGAATTCCTGGGTATCCTTATCCGTCAGAATTCTGCTGATAGCATTCTTCGCTTTTCCTTCTGGGAGGTCATTGATGTTTTTAGCCTTCAGAATATCTTCTGTTATCTCCTTGAATTCTGTAATAGAGTTACATATCTTCTGACTATTTTCTTGTGCTGCCAGCCAGGTGGTGATATTGCCGTTGATATCAGCATTCTGGTTCCATATCCAGGTTCCGCCATCCATCTGTACCTTGGTGTTGCCAAGGATGTTGGCAAAGGTAGCGTTGTTTGTGTCCTTTTTTCCGAGTACTTCTTCGGTATCCTGATTTTCTTCAGAGATTCCTATATCACCATAGCCGCCACCGAAGACGTCACGACCCAGCATACCGCCCTCGATATGCACCAGGGTGTTGCCAGCTACAGTGCCATAGGCACAACCGCCATAGATGTTGTACCAAACGTATGGTACGGTATTGCCGTAATAATCGAGTGCAATGGAATTGATGGACATAGCCGCCGTGTTAGCTACGTGAACGATGGTGTTACCGTTGATACGACCCACCTGTTCATAATGGTCAGCCGCTTCTCTGCGAAGACCCTTGCCGCCGCCGTAAACGGAACCGAAGATGTCGCCGCCGATGATATTCACCCAGGTGCGATAGTTATCTACTGTGTATGATGAATTGATTTCATCATCATTGATGATATCGCCTGTTTCTTTATTCAAGTTGGAAGAGCTTTGTGGCTTTTTGCTGTAATCCGGAGTATAATCTTTAGGTCCTACATTCGCCATATCTCCACCGCCATAAACCTTACCATAGATTTTGGCATCGTCAGAAATCTCAACTATGGTTTTGCCGATGACACGAGCCACGTTGGTGAAGTGGGTGCCATTAGGAGTCTTTGGCGCAACTCCTGCACCGCCGCCGAATACATCGCCATAGATATTTCCGCCTCGTACATAAACTTCTGTATGTGAACTTTTAGAGCCATTACCAACTTGCCCCGTTGTGTTATCTACAGCCTTGTAAGGATCACCGAATCCGCCACCATATACTCGGTGCAGGAAGGTGTTTCCATCTACGGTTACCTTGGAGGTATGGGTTACGGTGCCGGCATATCCGCCACCCAATACACCCAGGATGGTGAAGTTAGGAATACCCTTGGAGTTGTCGAAGACAGGGATGGTTGTCTTGTTGTCATTTCTGCGGTTGCGGGGACGAGCCATCTGTTCGGTATCGTCATCCACCTCAGCATCATAGTTGCCATATTCTCCTTCCACATTTACCGTTACATCGGTATTGGCTACGGTGGTGTATTCACCATATCCTCCACCGAATACCGAGAAGTGAGGGTAGTTGTTGTCATTATATGATTTCTTCCATTCTTCTGTTTTCAGAAGGTCGAATGGAGTCATACCCTTCAGTACCTCTACTACGGCTCTGCCTTCAACATTGCAGGCAAGATTACCGCCACCATAGATATTATGCGGATTCAGGAAATGAGGATCGCCGTCTGGCTTATCGCTGCCATAGAAAAGAGTATCGTTTTCTTCGTCCCATTCAATGATACCTTTCTTTTCATCCCATATTTTGTTCCAGATGACATTGATGGAGAAACTGTCTTTTGGCTTTCCTTCATCGCCTTCTTTCTGTTCGCCGAAGTCGTGTGCCAGGTTTACGTAGGTATTGCCTTTAACGTTGGCATAGGTGAAGGTGAGGTCTGTTTTGTCCTTATCAGTGATATTATCTTTTCCATCCTTATCAGTGATATTACCCTTTCCACCACCGAATATCTGTCCGGCAAAGTGAGCGGCATAGATGTTGATATTGGTGCTGCCCTGTACCTGTGCCAGACTTCCACCGCCATAGATATCGCCATAGATTTTAGGTGCTATTAGGGTGCTACCGGTAAAGATAACGTTGGTATTACCCTTTACCAGACCTACAGAATCAGGAGTCTGGGTGTAGCCGTCGTTTTCCTTATAAGCAAGAGTTGTAGGGCGTTTGGCACGTCCGTTACCGCCAGCGAAGACAGAGCCACGGATGTCAGCGCCATCTCCGATAACCACGTTGGTAGCATAATCTTCATTCTTGCTTGTATATTCTACTACCGCCATATCGCCACCACCATAGATGTTCTGATAGAAGGTGCCGCCATTGATGGTGACGTTGGACTTGCCATAGATGCGAGCCATATTCGAGAGGGTAGAGATGGTATTGGTGCCATTTAATTTGGCATCTGCTACACCATATCCGCCACCGAAGATAGGGCAATGGAAGATTCCGCCGGTGATATTGAGCGCTACATTGCCGTAGGTCTGACCGAGGGCGGTATAGTCGCTGGCTGTACCACCATAAGGATTTTCGGAATAATATTTGTCTGTTCCTCGTCCACCTGCAAAGATACCATTCTCACAATAGAAGGTACCGCCATTGATGGTTAGCAAAACAGCTGCATCCTTGGTGTTTCCGTATACATTACCGCCCGTCAAGCTAGGAGTGCCGGATTGGGTCCACAATCCCGGACTCATATATCCGCTACCTCCTGCGTAGATACCGTCAATCTTCTTGTCGGAAGAACCGAAGACACCACCATTGATGATAATCTTGGTGTTGGTTTTGAGAGGATCTACATCGGTATAAGTATTATTTGCGTTATAGCAATTGTAGTGAACCAGTTTGTTTTTGGCATCTTTGTAAGGACCATAAAGCATCACTGTTTCCGTGTCACTCCAATAGGCGATGCTTTCATCTGGTGTATGGGTTTTGTCTGTATCTTCACCATAACCGATACCATTCATACCGCCTGCTCCTGCACCAAAGATACCGCAGAGAATATTGCTTTTGTTGCCTTCAGGTAGAACCTTAAAGGTTCCGCCGTTGATGGTGATGGTGCTGTAGCCATAGAATGGGTTGTTGATTTTTACATCGCTCGTATGTCCACGTCCCATGCTACCGCCATAAAGTTCGGTAACGACTATACGGTCGTTATCCTTGAGGTTATCTTTGTCCTTATATTCTGAACTGGCTGGGTCGAGCAGGATATTGGCTCTACCCATAAAGGTATTCATTGGAACATAATAGGTGTTGCCTTTGTATTCCAAGGTAAATTGACGCTGGGCACCCAAGGTTCCGTTGACGATACGAGCCACCTTACCACTTCTGATGATGATATCCACATCGGCATACATGGCACCCTCGTGGTTTCCGGCAAGGATAATACCGGCATCATAGTCGTTGGTTCTTTCTTTACCATCAATGGTTTTCTTCTCATTGTTTTCATCGTTCCATATTCTGTTGATATCCATTGTAATGGTACATTTGATAGGCTGGGTTGGAGTTCCCATCACACCATTCAGCGGCTTTCCTGCATCTACCGTTTGTCGTCCACCCGAACAGATAGCAGAGTAGAAGCCCGACTTGATAGTGATGCTGAACCCCTTTTCTTTATGTGGCATAGATTCATTGAAGGCAGCGATGCTGTCTTTATTGTTCAAAGGATAGAAGCGGCCATCGTTGCTGAAACCGCCGAATATCTGCATAGGAGTGGTTACGGCACCATCGATGGTACCATACTTGGTGGAGTTTTGGTTGAAGTTCGTCATCTTGATGCCTTCGCCCATCTCTAGATTGTTATATTGGCAGAAGATGTTCTTGTATGCTTCGCCTCCTCCGTTGTTGAAGGTGACATGCTCAAAGCGGGTGTCCCCCCAAAGAGGTAAACCTTTGTCAAGACTGGTTATCTCGATGCAGGCTTCTGTATATTCCGTCTGATTATACTTTCCGGTAATGGTAACGTTTTTGAAGAGTGGAGATTTCTGCGCTTCGCTCCACATTTCTCCGGTAAGGATTTGCTTACCGATGTTATTTTGGGTGATGTTGAAGCCGTAAGTTTGGTCGTTGGTTACTTCCTTGCTACTCTTGCCCATCAGCACGATGACGTTCTCATCCCATGAAGCCTTGTCAGAGAGCTTGCTGTAAGCTCCCTTCCAAGTACGCATAGGTTGATTTGCCGAATAACCATATTCAGAAATCTCTATATTCTTTTCTTCCTGTTTCTTTATATCTTCAGATAGTATTGTGGCTGGTTGCAGATAAACCACCGTTGTGGCATTCACCCATTTGCTGAATGTATAATTGGGAGATAAGACTACCGTGACGTAGCATCTGAATTTATCGTTGTGGGTGGCTTCTGAAGGACGGGTATAGCTGGCTTTTGTTTCTCCAGCTAGCTCACTTTCACCCTTAAACCACTGGTATGAAATCTTTAGTCCCAATTTATCATTGGTGTATTTTTCCTCAGTATCATTGGTTACATTCACGGTATAGGTAATGCCGTTTGTGGTATTTGTAGAAAGAGATGCATCTACATGAATCGCCTTGACCAAAACGGTATTGGTTCTAGAACTGCCTACAGTGGCATATACATACTGGTCCTTTTCCTTGCGTGGTAAGACGAAAGGATTGCAGGCTTCTGCAGTATTAGCCTTCTTCCAGGTGGCGTTATCATCCGATACATACCAATCGTATTTGTCTGAAGAATCGGTTCCGTCTTCTTCTTTTACGACTGTGAGTTTATCTTCTGTTCCTCGTTCATATTTTATCTTGATGGAATTGAAAGAAAACAGCTTATTGGAATTTGAATAAGCCCAGGTCTTCATGCCATCCATTTCTTTGATATATTCATTGTTCTGCTCTGCAAAAGTGCTACCGAAGGTTTTGTTGGTAGTCTGGTTTACGGTATCGATTTCTTTTTCTGAACCAATATTGAAATCATTCGTTCCTGATACTTTGTTTATTGGGGTATAATACCATGTATCCTTTACCTTACTGACAAAGTTGTTGGTAGCGATAAACGCCATAACCGTACCTCGATAGCATTTCTTGGTATCAGGATTGGTTTTCATCTGAGGTCCGTGAATGTAGATATTTCTTGGCAGGATGGCATAACCGGTATTCTGCAATTTACTAGCTGCACCAAATCCTCCGGAAATGGTTACCTGTCCTGCGGTTGAGAGCGTAGCTTGGGTATGCATGCTCATCTCTGTATTGGCAGAGATACTGTATATTCTTAAAGAGACATCGTTGCCCATGTATCCTACAACTCCACCCACTCGATATTTATTGCTGGTTTTGTAGGCTTCTTCATGGTCGGTCACCTTACTATTGCGGATGATGATGTTGCCGATTTCTGCATTTTGAGTCATATCGGCAGCCAGAATACCCAGTTTGATAACCGAACTTCCTACAGGTACATAATCCTTCTTCTTTTCGATACATGCATTTTCGATGAGCAGGTTGGTAACGGATGCATAGCCTGCTTCGTTATTACCCTTACCGTTCAGTCTTGAAAAGAGACCCCATGAAGCCTCCTTGCCGCTGACGTTGGTCCATTGTATCAGCATATTCCTGATGGCATGTCCGTCACCATTGAATTTTCCGGCAAAAAAGTGTTGGGTCGCTGTATTCCAGGTTCCGATAGGCATCCAGATACCTTTGCTCAGGTCGATGTCATTGGATAGTTTGAAATAGGTTCCGGATAATACCTGCGTTTCGCTTCCGCTGTTCACATCATGTGCCAGCTTCGCCAGTTCCAGGTCTGTGCTGATGATGTAAGGATCTTCTTTCGTACCATGTCCTTTAAAATCTTCTTCGGAATAGAATTTCACTTTGGTATTGTTCTCGCCGTTGTATTCCTCACCATAAACCTTCGGCTCCACTTCGAAGCTGAGGCTTTGGGATGTCTGGCTGGCATCGGTATAGGTTACCTCTACTGTGTCGGTCTTCTGACTCATCTTCAGGGTAAGGGTTCTTGTATCGTTTGTGATATCTTCGGTTATCACCTTACCGCCCACATTCCAGTGACAGTTGCTGTATCCCTCTGGTAGGGTAAACGAGATGGTTCCTGCTACGAAGTCACAAACTTCCGTTATGTCTTTCTTTTCCAAGGCTTGTGCCCAAGTTGTTTGTATGCTCATTACCAGGAGAGTAAGGAGCAGTATCATGTTTTTGCGTATTTGTCGTATCTTAGTTGTTTTCATCTTTCTTTTCTTACAAATCTTACTTGTCTTTTCTTACAATTCTACTTGTCAACCAATAAAAATCCACTCCAGGCATCCTGATCTGCTAGCACATAGAGAAAGCGGGGCTGGATAAGAATGTTGATTGGATATATGGTTGCCGTACTCTCGGGTTTGAGGGTACTGAAATATTGCTGGTTAAGGATAATGGTTGATGTCACGTCCTTTCGGGTTATTACTTCCGTTTTATTCTCATCTTCCATCGTTACATCATAGGTGACGGCTATTGTCGGTACGAATAATGTGGTAGATGGAGCATAAAAGGTGGCACCCCAACGGCGAAAATCTTTATCATCGATATTGAGTGTTTCGCCATCTGTTGGCGATGCCGGGTTTTCTGCATCCTTATTCATGGCGAGTGCTATCCCGTTGTTAGCATTAAATTCTGTTGTCTGCAGGTCTGTCCATTTGATGGCTTCTGCCGTCCAGCTGTTTCCATTGTAGGTATAGCTGCGGGAGAGGGTTCCTCCGATTGGCAATGTACCATATATCTTTACGCCTTTGATACGGAAGTGGCGGAGCTTGTTCATCCTGGTATCCAACTGGAAGTTGAGATAATAGCCCGTCATGGTCTGGTCGAACTTCATTTCTACCACCCGTTCAAAGGTCTTTTCTGTTCCTGCGGCTGCGGTTCCTTCCTTATGTTCGGGTAGGGCACAGATGATCGGTGCCTGCTTTAGGTCGAAGAGGATAGGAGAAGCCTTGTCGTTGAGCTGCGGTATGGTATAAGGGATGCTGAGCACATAGGTGCTTTCAGAAGTTGATGACTTCGTCAGACTGGCTTGCTTATTCTGCGGCATATATCCGAAGAAATCGAAGTTGTTGCTCTTAAAGTCATCCCATTTTCTTTCAGGAACCGTCTTCCAGTTGCCACTTAGTGTATCATATTTGACTGTTTCGTTGTTGAAGATGGCTTGATTTGTGCCTTCTGCCGATGCGAAATCATGAGCAGATAGGTTATAATAACCGAAAACGCCCAGTGTATGAGGATGTCTGCTAGCATCATATCCTTCATATTTCTGGGCACGTGTTTGGGTCTTTTGCGTCTTTACGGCAAAAGTGATATAGTCATAACTGTCGGCATGTTGTATCGGCAAGTCGTTGCTCTCACAGGCGTTCATGCCTATGAGAGCCGTTGTCAGTAGTGTAATGTATTGTTTTTTCTTCATATTTGGTTTGCGTTACCATCCTCCGGTACCGCCTGTATTCTGTATAGGAGCCGATTCTTTCCATTTCTCCACCTGCAGATTGCTGAAGGAGATGACCGTACCGGCTTCTGTTATTTTAAAGATGTATGTATATTGGTAGCCTGCCTTCCATTGCATATATTCTGCCGGAATGGTGGCTGTAGATTTCTTTCCGTCTATGGTGGCGTTCATGGTGTAAGTTCCTTGTTCCCCGATAGGTGGAACAAAATACCATTTTCCTCTTACCGTGGTTTGGTGAATCTTATCTGCCTCTTCCTCATAGGGAACAGAAAGGTTGATGATTCCCGTCTGGGTTGGTTCCCAGGAATATACGGGTTGGGTTCCTGTTCCTGTGATAGGGTAGGTGATACAGATGTTGCCCGCTGTGGAAACCTCTCCATCTGTTTTCTTGAACGAAATGTTCTTGATGGAAATGTTTGTGATGTTTTCTGGATAATTAAATTTTATTCTTACTTTTGCTACGATAGGAGCGAAAGTGAGTTTTACGCATGCGCCATACTTCTTTTCTTCCCCGAAGTTCTGGTTGTCTGACAGCCAGAGGTCTGAGATATATGGGGTAGGGCTGCTTGTTGCATTCTCTTTATATTCGAAAGGAATGGAGAATGATGTCTGGGTAGCTGTATTTAGATTGTTTGCTGTGCTTCCGTCTTCTGAAAGAAGGGTAGTGGTTACCTTTGCGTTTGCCGGACTAAAGGCAAAGTAGCGGTAACAGGTTGCGCTGTAGTCCCAGAATTTGATGGTTTGAGTAGTTTTCAGTTCTTCATTTTTGATGCCCGTATATTCCCAATTTCCTGTTCCTCCAGTTGTAGGTTGTTTCCAGTTGACGATATATCCGTTCATCACGTTTTGCGGATTTGTAAATCCGTCTGTCTTATTTCCTCCTGTGTTTTTATACCCCCACACGCGAAAGGAGGTAGCGATTGTTTCCAATCCCGTTTCTCCCGCACGTGAGATAGGTGCATCTTGCCAGCTCCCGCTATTCCCTCCAAATGAAATGCTTCCATACTGAGGTTCTGGTATAACCGGATTATCCTGCTCCGAGCTGGAGCAGGATAATAGGCATATAGCCATGACTGATATGGTCAAGATGCTGAGCTTATTCATTTAGTTTCCTGTTGTACTTTTATCACTTTGTAGTATTTGGCAGATTTTGTGGTGTCATTATTGCCGTCGGTTGTGATTTCTGTATACTCAAAAGCATAAGTAGTGTTGGGTGCAGCTTCGAATTTTGCAAATTTACCAGAGATTTCCTTGTTGTCAGATGTGTCACTTGCATCAATTTTGTCAGTAAGGCTTAAACCCGTTGCTTTCGTTACAGTGATGCTACTATTATTCCCTAATTTTAATGTCTTTATATTAGAGTTAGTTCCATCGGTACCCTTAGTCAAGCATGCCTCTACTAAAGCTTCTGTTGCGGTTATAGAACCTTCTGTTTTTACAGTATATAGCGCACAGTTGTAAGCTGAATTGTTTTCTGTAGGCAAAGTCAAATTACCAGCACCGCTTCCAACAGAGACATATATGTTGCCAGCCTTATACTCATTACCATTAGACTTCTTCGCATAAGTTGTGATAGATGGCTTATTAATAATGGTAATTGTCTCTTGATTGCCAATTTCGGTTTCTGCCACAACAGCATCAAAGTTTATAGGGAAAAGACCTGATGGATCATCGCCAGAGCCAGTAGTTCCGTTCGTGCTGTCTGAAATCTTGAAGATATAGGTGTAAGCATGGTTTGGCAACCATTTCGTAAATGCAGCTGGAACAGTAGCTGTCGCCCCCTTGATATTAATTTCTTCTTGTGAGCCATCATCAGAAACCAGTGTGTAATCAACTTTAAGAGTCAATGCTCCTGCTTCTGCCGAAAGAACAGTAGTTGGAGTTGTTGGTTTTGAAATTTGGGTCTTCTCTGTACCAAGTTTGCTTTCGGTCATTTGCAACTCTCCAAAGGTAAGTTCACTAGTCTTGGTAGTTGAAATGAAAGTAACTGTTGGCTCAGCTTCTCCTGATTTATATTCAACCTTCATTTGATTTTGATCATTATCTCCTGGAATTGTATTAGATGTTGCATAAAGAGTTGGTACTTTAGCAGAAGGCGTAGTCTCATTAGCGCTTTTATAGAACTTAACATCCTTGACAGAGTATCCTGGAATAGTTTCATAAAGTCCTAAATTTACCTTTGATCCCAAAGAATGGAAAGTGATTTTGACATCTTCTTTGAATTTGCTCTTCTGGACTGTTACTTTATTTGCAATATAGCACTTTGCAAGGTTTTCTTTGCTGCCAGTTAATGTGTAGATATCATTCTTAATTTCATCTGCTGTAGCAGTTCCTGTACCTACTGAATAGGCAATGAAATCATATTGGCTAGCAGAAAAATCCCAATATTTGATAGTTTGGCTTTTGTTGTTAAATGTTCCTACATAGTCCCATTTACTATTGGCATACTCCACAGTATAATTGTCATAGACTGTTTGTACTTTATCTCCAGTAGTTTTCGTGCCAAACACAACAAACTTGTTGTTCAGGGCATTAGCAGCATCTTTACCATCCTTCTGATTATCCGCACGCGTAATCTTCCCTGCGCTACCACTGAAGCTGATGGCGGTATTGGCTGCACTTGGAGTATTTCCTTGTCCTTCTCCGATGAAATCATCGCTTGTGCAGCTTGCAAGGGTCAATGGTAACTACTCAGCACCCCTATGGGCATGAGTAATCGTCTTACTGTTGTACTACAGCAAGAATTGCATTGAATTTCGAATTTCCGTTCTTCATAGCAGTTTCAGCGATGGAGTGCAGCTTGGCAAAATCATCGGCACCGCTGTCTGTTCGGAAGCAACCGCTGACTTTCTGCTTTATCTTGATTTTCCTAACTCCCCGCTCACTGGCATTGTTCTCGTAAGGCACACTTGGATTGGAGAGAAAGGTAAATAGGTAGTCTTTGACCTTAAGGATACCTCTCTTGAATTTTTCAAACTCGTTATCTAAATGCGTGAGGCTTTCACCCAAGAGGTTCTTCATCTTTGTCTTCAGTACCTTTATCTTTCTAGAGGTAATGTTGTCCTCTCTTCTGAGATTTATAGAGTGTTCTATCAGTTGGATGAATCTCCGTGACCAGTTCTGGTTTGAATCCAATTCGTTCAGATACTCTGCATTCCTAAGGAGATGAGCCAGACAGACCTGATGATCCTTAACATTCATCTTGAAGTAGCTCTGGTGTCTGTCTGTCACAAGTGTCGAATAGGGAAGTCCCATTGGAAACTTGGAATCTATGGCCTTCTGACCTCGCGATTCTGACTGGAACACGTATGTAAGCAGGTCGTTCTGGAATATCCAGTTCCAATGCAGATGCTTTCCTACCGCAGCACCTGTTTCATCGGCTCCTACGACAGACGCAGTTTCCAGCCTCTTGCGTATTTCCTCGTATGCACTATCTGCCTTGCCGCTATTCTCTTTGAGTATGTTCTGCACTGTTCCCTCACTTATATTCTGGCCGGACAGGTCGGATATAAGTTCTGCAATCCTTTTGAACGGAATACACTGCACTACATTGAGGTATGTCACCAGTGCACGGAGGTTGTCACCATACTTGATACGACAGTTGGGAGCTTCGCAGTTGTTTACGCAACCGCATTCACAGACCTTCTCGTAATACTGTTCCTCACAGGTCTCTACGACCACCTTGATATCAACAATCTGTGTCTTACGGATTTTCTGGCATGGTATATCAATCAAGAGCCGACCACAGCATTTACAATAGACTGGTTCGTGCTTTACAATTACGTCTGGTTCTGC
>ERZ780207.997-NODE-997-length-26501-cov-23.258073_pt1 | contig 26501 bp, 19 predicted proteins | sample MGYA00510977_ERZ780207 | MGnify/ENA primary metagenome ERZ780207 (study PRJEB29588, sample SAMEA2151383) | human gut metagenome | biome: human gut; feature: human-associated habitat; material: faeces | place: Denmark | collected 2008/2010 ...
AGATCTGATGGACGCTTGCACCCTGCGCCGCAGCGATACGGCACGCGCCGCCCGCACCACCGGCACCACCCGCGCCACCCTCAACGTCAACGACCAGTGGAAAGGCTTCGTCCTGCCACAGAGATAAAGCCACGATAAAGTCGAATGTGGAATGTGGAATCGGGCTGTGCAGAATAGGGACCCTAAGGACCTTAAAGACCTTAGGGACCTTAGGAACCTTAAAGACCCTAAGGACCTTAAAGACCTTAAAGACCTTAAAGACCCTAAGGACCCTAAATCCACTAAGGACCTTAAATCCCCTAAGCCCGCTAAAAGACGGATTACTATGAAAAGCAGTATAGCACAAGACAATATCGCGGCGCGAGTAGCCGCGCTCATGGACGGCTGCGGCCGCCACGGCATACGCCGCAGCGTCCCCATGACGCTCAACGAGGACACCGCCATGGCCTATATCGAGGCCATAGGACGCCACTACACCGACCGCTTCGTCATCGACGATGACAACCGCTGGGCCTACCTACAAATGGCCCGCTGGGTTGTAGGCGACCCGGCTATGGAGGCCATCACCATCAGCGACAACCGCACCGAGTATACCCGTGGCGACCTCTGCAAGGGCATATACTTGTGCGGCACCACCGGCTCGGGCAAAAGCCTGATGATGCGCGTGATGCTGAAATTTGCGTGCCTAAGTCCCTCGACGATGTACTTCGGCGACACCGAGCGGCGCATCTCTTGGTCCTTTCTGAGCGCCGCCGAGGCCTGGGAACGCGGATGCCGCGGCGCTTCGCCTATGACCGGCGAAGCCTGCGCCCCCATAGTCTGCATACAAGACCTGGGCAGCGAACCCGCATGTGAAGCCGTGTATATGGGCGTCAGACGTGAGCCGCTGCGTCAGCTTATCGAGGCACGCGGCGACCACGACGATATGCTCACTATGGCCACCTCCAACATCAATATCTTCGGACAGGACTTCGAGCACCGCTACGGCGACCGCGTGGCCAGTCGTCTGCGCGGCGGCTGCAACGTCATCTTCCTCGGCGGCCGCGACCGCCGGCGATAATGGCTGCGCCCTCGGTAATCTCGAATTTGTATTCAACATTCCACATTCCACATTATTTAGTAACTTTGCAATCGTGAAAGCCAATGACGTCATACGACGCATCAAGCCCTGGATGCTGATTATAGCAATGAGCACGGGCGCACTGTTCCATGACTATATGGAGGCGGTGGCCTTTTTGGCGCCGTATCTGATATTTGCGATGCTGCTGGTGACTTTCTGCAAGGTGCCCTTCGACAATATACGCATTACGCGGTTGTCGTGGCTGCTTGCGGCGGTGCAGGTTCTGGGCGGCGTGGTCGTATATCTGGGGTTGCTGCCCGTGGATCGTGTTGTGGCACAGGGAGCTTTCATCTGCGTGTTCTGTCCCACGGCCACGGCGGCGCCCGTCATCGTGGGTATGCTCGGGGGCAGTATACCGCGGCAGGCCACATTCGCCATAGTGTCGAATGTGGCGGCGGCGTTGCTTGTTCCGCCGCTGTTCACGGTCATGGGTTCGGATGTGCATATCGACTTCCTCGGCACCTTCGCGACCATAGCGTGGCGCGTAATACCCTTGATTTTGGCACCTTTGGCCGTGGCCATGGTGCTGCGGCGCATCACTCCCGGCGTACATGCCTACCTCGGGCGGCATCAGGCGGTATCGTTCTACATTTGGTCCGTTTCGCTGATTATCGTCGTGGGCCGCTCGGTGAGCTTCGTCGTGGGCGAGCCCGCCTCCGAGATTCCGCGCATGGTGGCCTTGGCGCTGGTGGCGCTGGTGTTGTGCCTGATACAATTTGCCGTGGGACGTGCCATAGGGCGTCGTTGCGGCGACCGCGTTGTCGGGGCGCAGGGCTTGGCGCAGAAGAACACCGTTTTGGCCGTCTGGATGGCTTGGACATACTTCGACCCCGTGAGTTCGGTGGCGCCGGCGGCATACATCGCCTGGCAGAATATCATCAATTCGATACAGCTGTATCTGCACGGACGCCACGCCACCCAAGCCCATAATAGTCATCACAGCTATAACAGTCATCTCAGCTAAAAACAGCAGACAATACAATGCACATTAAGCGTTACATATACAGCATACTGGCCTGGGCTCTGACGCCTATGGCCGCTGTGGGCGCCGAAGTCGGCGACAGCGCCGCTCGAGGTCTCAGTTTCTACATCCCCGAAGTGCACGGTGTGGCTCGTGCACGCTACGAAGTCGATACGGACAACGGCGAGGGACGCTTCCAGATACGCAACGCCCGCGTCAACCTCTCCGGGCGTGTGCTTCCGCGCCTGCGATACTACCTCAACACCGACTTCTGCGACAAAGGTTCGGTCAAAGTCCTCGATGTCTGGGCTCGCATCGACATCGGCTCGCGATGGTTTGTGCAAGCCGGACAATTCCGCATACCCTTCGGCACGGACAACTTCCGCGGCCCCGGGACATACTACTTCGCCAACCGCTCGTACCTGGGCAAATACGTCAACAACGTCCGCGCCGTCGGCATCAAAGGACGCTACACACTGCCCTGGGGCAGCGCCAATTACATCGAGGCCGGGATGTTCAACAGCGCCACCATCTCCGACCACGACGTTTGGAGCAAGGACTACGCTTACGCCGTCAAGGTCTCGCAGCAGGCTGCCGACTGGCTGCGCTTCGAGACCGGCTTCGAGTCCATAGAGCCCGGGAGCGTGCGCATGAACCTCTGGGGCGCCTCGGCCATCGTCACCGTGGGCACGCTGCGTGCCGAAGCCGAGTACATGCGCACCATCTACACCCACGATGCCCACGCCTCGTCCAACGTCTTCAACATCTTTGCCGATTGGGGCATACCCGCCAAGGTCGGTATCTTCGACCGCTGGAGTATCCAAGGGCGCTTCGATGCAATCTCCGCACATTCCGACGGCAAGAGTGTCGATGAGCAGGGGCGTCTCGAAACCACCATGCCCTCGCAACAGCGCCTGACCCTGGGCTCGGCCTTGGACTACACCTACGGCAAGGTCAATGCCCTGCTGCGTCTCAACTTCGAGAGAGTCTTTTGGGGACATGGCGGAGCGCCCGATGACGGCCACGGCAACCGCCTCGTAGCCGAGCTGGTGGTGCAATTCTGACCCCCTCCGCGACCAAGCGCAGGGTAGGGCATAGCCAAGACTGCCGTAAGAGCTATAACAGCCGTAAGAGCTATAACAGCCGTAAGAGCCAAGACAGTGCATCCGCCAAGACGCTGCACCACAAAGACATAAAAAAACAACGTAAGATGAACAAGATTGCACATATACCCAAGACATTCATAGCCGCGTGCGCCGCGGCCGCCCTGGCCGTTGCCGTATGTATGTACTTCGTGCCCGGCGTCCCGCCGATGGCCTTTGCCGGATTTGCGGGCATCACCGCGGCCGCCCTTGCCGTATACGGCTTTCTGTGCGGCGGCGCCTCGCGTCTCGGCGCCTACGTACTGCTGGGAGCCGCCACCCTCCTATCCATAGGCATCGTGGTCAATGTCAATTACTTCACCATAGGCAGCGGCGGCACCGATGCCGCCCCCGTGCTCTACAACAGCGACGCATGGCGCACGTGGAATGACGCACTATTCCACCTGGACGCCGGCGGCGAGGCCATACCCCCCACCTACGGAATGTACGGCGGCATTATCGCCGTGGTCATGTCCCTAACCGGCATCAGCGTCACCGCCGGACTTATGGTGAGCATGGCCGCCACGCTCATGTCCATACTCTGCTCGGGCATCATCGCCTGGCGTCTTATCGCCGACCGCCGTATTGCTGCCGTATCCATGGCCTGCTGTGCCGCCGTGTGCTACTTCCTGACTTCGGGCACGCTGCTAATCAAGGACGCCTGGGTGTGCGCATCCTTTGCCATTGTCGGCGTCGGATTTGCATCTTCCGGCGACGGCAGCTGCCGCCGCATCGTCCTGCCCGTGTACATAGGCGCGGTCATGCTCCTGCTGGTGCGCCCCAATATGCTGCTGGCCATGGCTATAGGCACTGTGATGTGCATCCTCCCCGCCGCCGTCGATGCCGAGGGACGCCGAAAGGCCTGGACATATATAGGACTGTGCGCCGGATTTTGCATACTGCTGTGGGGCGTGGGCAATATCGCCCAAATCACCCCCGATGCCGGAGGAATTATCAATATAGGGATGTCCAACGAATGGATACGCTACGATGCCCCCAACCAATTGGCCTACTACAACATCATCGGCGACTACTCCGACCTCCCCGTGTACTACAAGGTGATGATGCTGCCGGTGACCGCCGCCGTGCAATTCCTCATACCCTTTCCATGGAACTGGGGACGCGACATCATCTACGGGCCTACGTCCTTTTACGCCCATATAGCCTATCCGTGGTATCTCTTCGGACTTATGGCCTTCTACTACCTCTTCTACGGACGCCACGAGTACGATATGACCGTTCCATACTTTCGTATGAAGACCGTGACGCGCCTGGTGCTGTGGAGCTTGGTGTGCTGGCTCATACCTTGCTATCTCTTCGGCGGCACCATCTCGCGCTACGGACTCATGGCCGTGCCCACGGTGGCTCCCGCCGTGGCCCTCGCCGTGCTCGGACCCAAGTACTCGATACGCACTTGGATGTCCTGGGCCGGTGTCGCCCTGCTGGTGGTACTCGTCTCCTGCTACATCATGCAAAGCATCATCTTTCCACCCACCGAGTGAAATAATCCGGTAGCCGCAGCCGTTATTATTTAATAGCCATAACAGCCAAAACAGCCATAACAGCCAAAATAGCTATAACAGCCATAACAGCCCAAAAACCGATAAAAGATGCAGATAGCCGTCATCACCATCACTCGCAATAATGTCGAAGGCCTGCGCCGTACCATCACCTCGGTACGCTGCCAGACCTATGCGGACATCCTGCACGTCATCATCGACGGCGACAGCACCGACGGCACCGCCGAGGTCTTGGACGCCGAGCGCCGCAACGGCACCGCCATGGTAGAGACCGCGCCCCCCGCCGGAGTATACGATGCCATAAATCGCGGTATTCGGGTAGCCCTCGATGCCGGTGCCGACGTCATAGGACTGCTGCACGCCGGCGACACCTACGCCTCGGATGACGTGGTGGCGCAGGTGGCCGAAGCCTTTGACGAAGGCGACATCGATTTTGTCTACGGCGACCTGCATTACAGCCGAGCAGGCAGCGACAAAGTGCTGCGATACTACGGAGCGGCACACTTCACGCCCGCGATGCTGCGCCAAGGCTATGCCCCGGGACATCCCACGTTGTACCTCACGCGCCGTGCCGCACAGGTCGCAGGCCCTTACGACACCGGCTTCCGCGTCGGCGGCGACTTTGAGATGTGGCTGCGACTGTTCGAACACACCGAGCTGCGACCGCGCTACCTGCCCCTGGATATGGTGTGCATGGACACCGGAGGCCTGTCCCAACGTTGGTACTCGCGATTGGTGACCAATAACCGCGAACGCTTGCGCTCGTTCAGGATGCACGGCCTGCCGGCTTCGCATCTCAATATACTCAGACACTACACACACGTCTTAAAAAGCTTTATATGCCGCAAACAACGATGACCGAACACATTGAAAGACCCGGCGACACCCCGATGCCGCAACCGGAGAAGACACTGCTGGCGCTGTGTCCCGGCGCCGAATTCATGGTCAAATACCTGAGCCATGCCTACGGAGAGCAGTGGCGTGTAATCACGCGCCCCGAAGAGGGCGTGGACGTCGATGCGGCCGTGATGATAAGTTCGACGGACATCTACGATGTCATCGAAGGCAACGCCTGCGACGAGGACACCCCGGTCAAAGCCGATTCGCCCTTGGCACGCGACGAGGCCATGTTCGCCGACTACTGCCGTCGGCACGAGCTGCCCTGCCTGATACTGCGTGCGGCCAATATCGTGGGTACCGGCATGACGGGACTGCCCATGCGCATCGCTCGCGGCATCGCTCGCGGAATGCTGATGCACATCAGCGGCAACTCGGCCACCATCAGCGTCGTACACGCCATAGACGTTGCCCGCCTGAGCGTGGAGCTGCAAGACGCCCCCGGCATCTACAACATCACCGACGGCACCGACACGACAATCGACGCGCTTATAAACGCCATCGCCCACCGTATGAAGGACAAGAACGTGGGCACGCTGCGACCACGCTGGGCGCGATGGCTCTATGGACGCCGCTACTACGGCACGCTGACGCGCAGCCTGACTTTCGATGACAGTCGCGTGCGCCGCGTCCTCGAAGCCGAGGGCCGTTCCACCGATATGATTAACGTCGTCCAACGACTTAACACTCACCAATATGTCCAAGACGACATCTAAGATAGCACACGCCGTGGCACAGACCGGGCCCTCGCTCAAGAGCATGGCCAAGATGCTGTTGCTCTCGCGCTGCACACGCCCATGGCCGCGTCGCGAAGATGCCCGTGGCGATGCCATCATAGTCATGGGCAACGGCCCGTCGCTGGCGCAGACCATAGCCGAGCACGGCGAGACCCTGACGTCCATGCCGACCATGGCCGTCAATTTTGCCGCCATAGCGCCCGAATTCACGCGCCTGCGACCCGGGTACTACATCATGGTAGATCCGCTGTTCTTCGCCCCCTCGGCCAACCCCAATATGCAGCGCCTGCGCCGCGCATTGGCCGATGTCGACTGGGATATGGTGCTGATAGTGCCCCGGGGCAAAGTCGGCGCCCTCGACCCGGCCATCACCGCAAATCCCCATATACACACCCTATGTATCAACGCCGTAGGCCTCGAAGGCTGGACTTGGCTGACACATTGGGCCTACACGCACCGCTTGGGGATGCCGCGCCCGCGCAACGTCTTGATACCGGCCATTATGGCCGCTGCATGGCTCGGATTCGGCACTATATACATCGCCGGTGCCGACCACTCGTGGATGCGCACCATCGCCGTGGACGACGACAATAACGTCATCTCCGTGCAGCCGCACTTCTACAAAGACGATGCCGCCGAGCAGAAACGCGTGGACACAACCTACCGCGGATACCGGCTGCACGACATCGTGCACAGCTTCTACGTCGCCTTCCGCAGCTATCACCTGCTCGAAGCATGGGCACGCCGCCGACATATAAACATTTTCAATATCACTCCCGGGTCGTACATCGACGCATTCGAGCGTCGAACCATCGGCTGACAAAAGCTCCTCCGGGTATTAATGGAAACTATACGAATTAAAGGAAATATCCCATCGCCCCCATTATTCCCATCACTCCCATTATTCCACAATTCACATTGTTCCAACCTAAGCGCCTAAAACAATGAAAATACAACGAACCTTCGATAATGGCTCCGGCCGTTTTTTAATCACTTTAATATCAATGGTTTTTACCGTAATGTCGATTTCAGCCTCCTCGACATTCGAAAAACCGGACTTCGCCTATCCGCGCGATGTGATACGCGATGCCGATGCCGCTTTGGCTCAGGCCGTCAAAGCCGGCGACGCCCCCGTGCAGCTGTTGGCTTTGATGCAAAAGACCAAAGCCGCCGAATCCATAGACGCCGATTCGCTCAAGACTTCCATAGCCGAAGTCATGCGATACGGCGCACGCCTGAAAACACCCGACGCCAAGGCCATGTTCAACCTCTATGCCGCCGAACTTTACAACAAATATCGGATGGACAACCATTGGAACATGCGCGGACGCACCCTCCCCGAGGGACCGCGCCCGGCTGACATCGCCGAGTGGGACGGCAAAGCCTTCATCGAAGTGGTGGACTCGCTGCTTGCCGAGGCTTGGAAAATCGCCGACGACACATCCTTGGAGCAGTGGTCCAAAGCCGTCAAGGCCGACCGCCTCACGCGCACATACTATCCCGCTGTATGCGATTTTGTCGCATCTAAGATTCTGGAAGGCGGCCTGGTACACTCGACGCCGCTAATCACCGACGTGCGCAGACATATTCTCGCCAAGCACTCCGAAGGCTCCGCTTCGTGGATGCTGTGGACGTCCAAACTCACGGCCCAATTCACTCCCGGCGATAACGCCAAAGCCATGCTCGAACTTTGGACCAAGTACAGGGCCAATCCCAATAGCGAAATCATCGCCTATACCATACTGACCACCTACCTGGACCTGAACAAAAAACTCGGAGATAAAGGCTACCTGGACACGCTCCAAGACCTAGCTCAAGGCGTACAGGGCACGTGGGTCGAGCCTTACACCACGAACGCTATCGCCGACTTCACCAAGCCGAGCATCTCGATACATCCCATACAAAAAGTCGGCATAGTCGGCCAAGACATCATCCTGAAATACACCGTTCGAAATGTCAAGACCATCGAACTGCGATTCTACAAATACAACGGATACCGCATCAGCCATAAGGTGAAGCCTGTCAAGACCGTTGCCTTAAACCCTAATGACTCCGACCCCACGGTGGAAGTTAATGACAGCGTAGCAGTGCAATTGCCCGTGGGCCGCTACAGCTACACTGTCACACTTAACGGCAAAAAATTAAATGCTGATGGCGATATCACAGTCATTGAGTACCTCCCGGCGGTTACGACCAATGACAGCGGGACTTTCGTCACAATGGTCGAAGCCGCTTCGGGCAAGCCCGTCCAAGGCCTCGAATTACTCGTGGACAAAGGCACTAAAAAGAATCGATATACCTCGCCGGGCCGCACCGATGCCAACGGAACGGTGAAAATGCCCCGGTCCATAAACGGAAACCTCTGCTACCGAACATCCGCAGGTATAGTTGATTGCAATCAGCGCATATACGTGCGTCCCGAGCGGCGGTACGACCAAAGCCCCCGCACCATGACCGTCTCCACCGACCTGTCCACCTATCGCCCCGGACAGCAAGTGCGCTGGCTCACGGTAGTGGCCGATACGGTCAAGGCTCTGCCCGGCGTCAAAGTCTCCGCCGAATTGCACTCTGACACGGAGACCATGGCCGAGGCCACGGCCGTCACCGACGAATACGGACGCGCCACAGGCACTTTCACCATCCCCGAGGACACGCGTATGGGTAGGCACAGCATATATGTTCGGTGCGACAACGCCTTGGACGTCGCGCCCTTCACCGTCGGCGACTTCAGCCTTCCGCAGGCACGACTGGACTCGCTGACAGCCATACCGGACTACGCATCCAATTCGGCTGTGATACGCGGCCTGGCTTCCACCTATGCCGGCCTGCCCATAGCCGGTGCCACCGTGACATTCAAGGACGAGGATGACGACGAAATATGCGACACCGTGACCACCGGCGCCGACGGACGCTTCGAGTTGCGTCTGGACAGTATTAATGGTACGCAAGACTCTCTGTCTTATTATATTAACAAGACTGACGCCTACGACCGATGCATCGGCGGTATCATCACGCTGACCACGCCCACGGGTACGACTATCAGCGAGAACTTCAGCTTTGACGCCATATTTCCCAACAAAATTGATTTCGAGATTTGGCAAGACGGCAAGAAAACCGACCGCATTGATGCCTCCAAGCCCGTGGCGGTGAAAGTCAAGATGACCGCCCCAGATAAGACCGAAATCAAGGACGCCGCCATCACTTGGACCTTAAGGTCGGAGGAAAACGATGAGGTTTACAGCGAAACGGAAAACGCGTATGACAGCGATGTCCGTCGCATTGTGCGCCGTGGCACTGCCACAACAGGCGAACAAACGTTGGACTTCTCCAAGATTGACCCCGGAGCATACACTTTGGAAATTTGTCCACAAGACTCTACTGCGGCAAAAGCCGAGACTAACCTATATGTCTACGACACCAAGGTCAACGTCACGCCCGACGGTGAAATGATATGGACGCCTGACACTCGCCTCGATGACGGCATCCTGACATTAGGCGTAAACGGCAATAAGTACATCCACGTATTTTTTGCCGCCGAAAAAGGCACGCCCGTCATCCGCCAATTCAAGGGAGGATGGCACCGCGTCAACCTCTACAACATTCTCGGCGATGATGCTTCGGGAGTGGTGTACATCGTAGGCATACGCGATGGGAAAAACTGCCAAGAAACAGTGACTTTGGGCGCCAAGCCCGAGAAGCCGAAGATGCGCATCATCACCGAGACCTTCCGCGACAAAGTTACAGCCGGAGCCCATGAGCAATGGCGACTGCGCACCGTCGATGCCGACGGCCGCGGAGTGCCCGCCGCCCTGGCTCTGAATATGTACGATACGCGTATCCTGACATTCTATTCGATGAACACCCTGCGCCCGGCTTTGGCCGACTACGGATATAGACGAGATTTGGATGTAGATATACCGTATTACAATATGTACGGATTCGGAGCATCCGTCAAACCCAAACTATCGGACGTTCTCACCCTCGATTTGCCGAGATGGGTATATGACACACCTCGCTTTATTCCCCGTGGCGTAGGCAACAGAATGTACAAGGCAAGCAAGAGAGAGAATAGTTTGGAAGAAGAGTGCTACGAGTTGGCCGGAGACATAGCCGGTGTCCAAATGGCGAATGCTGCGGAAGCTCCCGCTCTTCTTGATCAAATTGTAGTTGCATACGGAATAGACAGCCGCGCGGCCGAGACTCCGCGTGAAAGCGTCTTGTCGCAAGTCGAGTTCCGTAAGGACGACGTCTTGAATGCCCTGTGGCTGCCGACCCTGACGACAGACCGCGATGGATACGCCGATGTGAAGGTGGACATCCCGGCCACGCCCTCGACATGGCATTTCACGGCCACGGCATGGACCACGGACATGCGCACCGCCTCGATAAAGCAGACCGTCACCGCCATCAAGCCGCTGATAGTCAAGGCTGTCGTTCCGCAATTCATCCGTCGCGGCGACCGCGCCGAATTCCTCTCCAATATCACCAACAACACCGAAGCCCCTGCGTGCATATCCGCCGTGGCCGAAGTCTTTGACGTCAAAACCGACTCGGTATTGGATTCACGGAAATTCGACCTCGACTTGGCTGCCGGAGCCTCGGGCATCATCTCTATGGAAATATCTCCGCGTCTGACGCTCGCCGAAGCCGACAGCTTAGGCTTCCGTGTACGCGCCGCCAATGACGTCTCGGGCGACGGCGAGCAATACGCCATACCGCTGCTGGCATCGAGTGCACGCGTCACGGACAGTCGCAACTTCTATCTCGGTGCCGCCGACAGCATCCTATCGCTCGAGCTCCCGGCCATCGAAGGCAGCGATGCGGTACGCTCGCTACACTTCACCGCCAATCCCATGTGGAGCGTCGTCGAAGCATTGCCTTCCATCACCGAAATGCCTTCATCCACGGCCATTTGCGCCGCCAACGCCTATTTCGGCACCGTCATCGCCCTGAGCCTGCACAAGGCTCATCCCGAGCTGGACATCCCCGTGGACGTCAAGCAGGCACGCGATATACGCCGCCAAGCCGTCAAGGTCCTCGCCGACCTCCAACGCCATGACGGCGGACTATCTTGGGGCAAATGGTGCAGCGAATCGTCACTCTGGGCCACGCTCTTCGTCCTGGACCGCATAGCCACACTGCGTATGGCCGGGTACGACACCGCAGACATCGATGCCCTGTGCACCGAAGCGCTCCGCTATGCGGACGAACGTGTCGAGGCGCCGGACTACACCTACGGCGCACTGCGCCCCGCGTGGGACACTCCCGCGCCGAGCCTCAACGGCCGTCAGGTCATCGACAAAACCGTACAGCATATCATCAAAAATTGGAAGAAATTCTCGGTACACGACAAGGCCGTAGCCGCACTGGTGCTCCATTACAACGGCAACCGCGCCATGGCCCGTACCATCATCGGCTCGCTTGACCAATTCGGCACACATCGCCCCGGCAAAGGCATGGAATTCCGTAATGTCCGCGACCTGCTCACCTACGGCAATCTCCTCGAAGCCTACGGCGCCGTCACCGGGCAGTCCGCACAGACCGATGCCATACGCGAATACCTGATTGTACGCCGCCAAGGCACCGATTGGGGCAACAGCGCCATCACGGCATACACTGTGGACGCCTTCATCAACAGCGGCACTTCATGGGCCTCCGACCCCGTAGCACCATACGCCACCTTCGGCGGACGGCCCGTAGCCATATCCGATATGGACGGACGCAAAGGCATAATCGACACCGCCATCACCGACACCGGCGCCGGGACACTGAAGCTGGACAAGCGCTCGAATGTTCCGGCATACGGCGCCGTCACCGATGTATACACCGCTGAGGCTTCCAAGATTAACGCATTCACCGACGGCGAAATTTCCATAGACAAGATGCTCACCGTCACCGCCCCCGACGGCAAGACATACGCCATTCGAGACGACACCGAAGTCCCCGTCGGTTCGACAGTCACCGTACGTCTCACCATCAAGGCCGACCGACCTTACAGCTGCATCACCGTAGCCGACGAGCGTCCTGCCGGCCTCATCCCGCAAGAGCAAGTGTCGCAATACGTGTGGAACAACTCGCTGTGCGCCTACCGCGAAAGCCGCCCGGATCGCACCAATTTCTACATATATTATATGCCCAAAGGTGTGTACGTCTACGAGTACAAGCTTTATGCCACCGTCGCCGGCACTTACACCTCCGGCGTAGCCGTCGTCACCTGCGACCAAGCTCCCGACCTGACCGCCCACAGCGCCGGCTCAACCCTGAAAATCACCGCCGCCAAATAATGTCGACTGTGGACTGCGCATTCTTTTATCCGAGGGCTTTAGCCCGGCGCGTCATTCTTCCCTAAGGTCGGTCCTTAAGGTCCTTAAGGTCCTTAAAGTCCCTAAAGTCCTTAAAGCCCCCACAGCCGCAATGACCATACCCTAAGATACAGACAGGGCGGACGCTTTTTCCACGGCGTCCGCCCTGTTTATGTTTTAAGGTTCTTAGATTTTGATAGAGATTCTTATCTGTCGGCGCGGGGATTGCGCTTGATTTTGATGGTGACGCGGAGCTGCTGCTCGGGATGGGCCTCGGGGTCTATCTTGCAGATGCGACATTCGAAAATATCGCCCCAGCCCATATCGAAGAAGCCGGACAATTGCGTGTTGTGGCAGCGCGGCACGTAGCCTATCAGGTATTCTTCGCAGTCGTCATTGTTCTCAAGACGTTCCTGATACATCAGTGGATTGTCGTGATGTCCAAGATATTCCATGTCCTCTTGCGGTCCTTCGTCGCGATAGACGATAGCGATGGCTTCGGGGTCGTAGCGGTTGTCTGCTTCGCGTACCAGATGAAGTTTTGTCCCGATTTTCAGTTTGTCCCACACTTCGTCGGCATCGTGATACATGCGTCCGGCCACGTGGCAGTCCATGTAATAGAGTTTCTTTTTTTCCATGACGTATTGTTGTTTCTTTTGTTTGACGGTACAAAATTACCGTGACATTGACCCAAAACGTGGTACAATCAAAAAAACAGGAAAAAATACGACTAATGGCGTGTGATGCACCATATCGGCGACAAAAACTATGGACAAGAGTGTCGCGTGTCAGTCAGGACTTCGGTGAACGGCGGCGCGGTGTCTGGCCTCGATGTCCTCGGCAAGTGCCTGCGGCGCAAGTACATGCAGCCATTCGCCCTGCGAAAGCAGGTAGGCCTTGAAATCGTTAGTGGGGCGCAGCCGTATTTCGTAGTCGGTATAGTCGTCGCCGCTGCCAACGATGGTCTGCGTCGGATGTATGGGCAGGTCGCGCACGTAGTAACGCTCTTTGCCATAAGCGCGTATGGTCACGTGTTCCATCGGAATGGCCGGGTCGTAATATATGCCGTAGAAGTCCTTGAAAAACTCCGAGGCGCTAAAATCTTCGGGCATAACAAAAGTTTTAGGCAAAACTTCGAGCCGGCAAATGCGGTCAAAAGATAGTATGCGGAAGTCGTCTTTGAGCGGAAAGCGCACAAGTACATACCACCGGCGGTTGTACAACTTGACACAATACGGCTCGACTTCGTAATGCAAGATTTCTTCCGACTGGTATTTGTGGTATTCGATGCCAATCATACGCGAAGTCTTCATCGCCTCGATGGCACATCGCAGAGTTTCGCCCTCCGAAGGCACCGGTTCGAGAAGTATGCGGTCGTGTACCGCTCGGTTTTCGGCAATGATATTATTCAGAGACAGAGTGTTAGCCATCCAACTCAGGACCGAATTTCGGTCCGGGACTCTAAGGTCGGCGATGCTGTAGCGGCAGCTGTTCGAGCGGTCGCAGACGATGCGGATGCCGAAGATGTCTTCGATTTCGTCGCGGTGGCGATTGAAGGACGTGCGAGCCATCGAAATTCCTTCGTATAGGGACGAGTATTCCCAGCGGTCGCGTATTTCGTCAAAAGTCAGCGGCCCGAAGCGGTATACCGTCTCGACAAGCCATACATAGGTCTTGAAAAGCTGCTTGTGTCGCATAATCTTATCTTTTTTAGGGACTTTAGGGTCCTTGGGACTTTAGGGACTTTAGGGTTGCGGGAACTCTTGTAGCAGGGCTTCGACGCGGGCGATGAAGTCTTCATCGGGGATGTCCCATGGTATGGGATGGAGGGTGAAGCCGCGGCGCTCCATGCCTCGGAACCACGTCATTTGGCGCTTGGCAAATTGGTGTATGGCCGTCTCGAGCGATTGCACCATCTCGGCATACTTCATTTGTCCGGTGATGTATAGCGTTACGTATCGATATTCGAGGCCGTAAGCCAGCAGCGTCTCCGGGTCGACGCCTCGGTCCAGCAGGGCGCGCACTTCTTCGACCATGCCGTCGTCCAGGCGCGTGCGCAGTCGCTCGGAGATGCGGCGACGGCGGCTTTCGCGGTCGATGTCCATCAGGATTATCAGCGCCTCGGGGCGTCGGGAGGCATCGACACGCGCGGCCTGTGCCGCTTCGGGGTGTTCGAGGTAATAGGTCTCGATTTCGATGGCGCGTATGGCGCGTGCCACGGTGTCTACGTCGGTGGTGTTGTGCATGGTTTTCATCGACGCCAGCCGCTCGGTCAGTTGGGGCAGGGTACAGCCGCTCAGGCTGTCGCGCAGTGCCGCATTGACAGGTACTTCGGGCAGCCGCAGGCCGCTGAGTACCGCCTCGAGGTACATTCCCGTGCCTCCGCATAGTATGGCATTGCGGCCGCGACGCCGTATGTCGGCGTAGGCCGCATCATAGTCTTGCAGATAGCGGTAAAGATTGTATTTTTCGCCGGCATCGGCGATGTCTATCAGGTGATATGGCGTATCGCCGTATTCGTCAAGGTCTTTGCCCGTGCCGATGTCCATATTGCGGTACACCTGTCGCGAATCGGCGCTGATGATTTCGGCGTCGAGATGCCGTGCAAGTGCCACGGCGCGGCGTGTCTTGCCGCAGGCTGTCGGCCCGGTGATGCAGAGATAATGTGGAATGTGGAATGTGGAATGTGGAATGGGCATGGACGACTTTAGCGACTTTAAGGACCTTAAGGACCTTAAGGACTTCAGGGACTTTAAGGACCTTAGTGACTATTTTCCTCCTTTCTTTTCGGTATTTGTCCTTCGGGAAGGTTTTACTTGAATTGGCGTTGGAGGAAGCGCAACATGTTGGCGAAGACGACGGCGCGGCTGTTGCATCCGTTGATGCTGTGGTTCATGTTGGGGAAAACCATCATGTCGCACAATATGCCGTGGCTCTGGAGTCGCGAGACATACTCGTAGGTGTTGGCCGGATGGACGTTGTCGTCAGCGGTGCCGCACATTATCAGCAGCGGACACTTGAGGTTGGCGGCTTTATTGACGGGCGAGCCGGCATTGTATCCCTCGTCGTTTTGCTGTGGGGTCTGCATGAAGCGTTCGCCGTATATCGTGTCGTAGTATCGCCAGTCGGTGACCGGGGCTATGGCTATGCAGGCGGCGTAGGGCGCATCTTGTGCGCTTGCAGCCATCAGCGCTTCAAATCCGCCGTAGCTCCATCCGTATATGGCCATGCGCTCGGGGTCGGCCCACGGCATGGCGGCTATATGGCGAGCGGCGGCCACCTGATCGATGGTTTCGTAGTGTCCGAGGTTGCGGTATACGCAGTGCATAAACTTGTTGCCGCGAGCAGCCGTGCCGCGTCCGTCGACGCATACGGTGATGATGCCTTTTTGTGCAAAGTAGTACATCCAGTCCATTTCCCAACGGTTGAGCACCAATTGCGATCCGGGCCCCGAGTACTGGTACATTACCACCGGATAGCGGCGCGAGGGCTCGAGTGTAGACGGCCGCACGATGTATCCGTTGAGCGTATTTCCGTTGGCGGGCACCTGTATCCATTCCTTGGTGACGCCCATATCGGCGTAGGTGGCACGATACTCGCTGTTGTCCAGAAGAGTGCGCAGCTTCTTGCCTGCGGCGGTGCACATGGTGTACAGCGGTGCGGTGTCTTTGTCCGAGAAGCTGTACATCGCATATCGGCATCCGGGCGACATGTCTGCATCGGCGGTGCCGCTTCCGTCGGCGGTGCTGCCCGGCACGGCCACACGTGTTACGGCACCCTTGGCATCGCGGCGCAGCACGCTGCGATCTATGGGCGTGGGCGTTGCTGCCTGAAAGTAGTGGTTGCCGGCGGCATCTGCTCCGTAGTATTTGGTGATGTCATAATCCGTGGAGACAAGTCGCGATATCAGCGCTCCGGCATACGAATACTTGTAGAGCTGCATGCGGTCGCCGTTACGGGCGCTCATGATGACCATGCCATCGGCTTGATAGGCAATATTTTGGTATGTATCGGGCGCTATCCATGCCTGCGATTCTTCGGTGTAGACGTTGCGTGCCACCGTGCTCAGGGGATTGACGGCGTAAAGTGTCATCTTGCTTTGGTTGCGGTTCAGGGCCACGGCCATCAGCGTCCCCGTGGGAGCAAAGCGTATGCGCGGGATGTACTCGATGTCGGCATCGGGTAGGGGTAAGTCCTTGGTTTTGCGCTCGTCTATCTGGTAGCTGTGGATGCTCACGCGCGAATTGGGCCGGCCTGCCACGGGGTATTTGTAGCTCATCGACCCGGGGTAGAGTGCGTATTGGTCTTTGGCGGCACATGCGCCCTGATACTGCGGCAGGCTGTACATCGGCACGGCGCTTTCGTCGTAGCGGATGTAGCACAAGACGTTGTCATCCGGCGACCACGCCAGCGAATTGGAGGTGTCGAATTCCTCCTCGTACACCCAGTCGGGTGCGCCGTTTATAATCTTATTGATGGCGCCGTCATCGGTGACGGCTACTTCCGAGCCGTAATCTAATTTCTTGATATAGATGTTGTTTTCGCTCACAAAGGCTACCATGCGGCCGTTGGGCGAGAACGAGGCTGTGCGCACCTTGGCGTGCGCCGTGCTCAGCGGCTTGAGCAGTCGTGTGCGTACTTCGTAGACGTAATATGTGGCGTCAAAGCTGCGGCGGTAGACTTTGTGGCAGTCGCGCCATACCAATATCTTGGAGCCGTCGTCGCTGAGTTTGAAGCCGTCAATGTCCGGGATTGTGGTTTCGCGTGTATGCGTCATATCGAGCAGCGTCGAGGTTTTTTGGCCGGTGCGGATGCTGTATGCGTCTATGGTGCGGCCGTCGTCGCTGAGTACGCAATATGACTCGCCGTCAGGCATGTAGGTGAAATTGGAGGGCGTGGCGGCGCGGTTGGCCGGGTAGACGTATGGCTCGAGGCCGGCCACATCAGCATTGGCCGATACGGGCGCGGCGTATGCCGCTGTAGTTGCTATGGCGGTGACAGCCAGTGTTATAAGTGCTGCGTATATTTTCATAATAATGTGGAATTATTCGTTGAGGATTTTTTTAAGGACCTTAGGGTCTTTAGAGACCTTAGGGACTTTAGGGTCTCCTCTGTTCTTAGAATAGCTTCATTTGGGGGTCGTTGTCGACTTTGGGCTTGTTGCGCTCGGCATTGCGCCGTTGGCTCTTGCCCGTATTGTCTTGGCGCACAACCCAGTCGGTATCGCCGAGGATGTCATCGATGGAGGGAGCGGCTTGCGGCTTGGCTGACTTGGGAATATTGGAAGCCGATGGTCGCGGCGACGTGTTCTTTAGTGTTTGTTCGTCTATAGGCCGGTATGTGTCCTCGGGCATGGCTGTGGCTTTAGGCTCGGCGTTTTTGCGGCGTTCGTCTTCGAGTTGGCTCTTGAGCGAGGCTATGGTTTTCTCGTTGCGTTTCTTTTGGTGCTCGTACTGCTCGAGGCGGTCTTGTATCTCTTTGAGCTGACGTTGTATTTCGGGGTCGTTCAGGGGGTCTTCTTCCTCGATTTGGCGCTGCAACTCTTTGATGGTGTTTTGGGCTTTGGCGTTATTGCCTTGCTCGGCTTGCACTTGGTTCTGTAATTGTTTCACGCGTCCGCGCAATTCTTCGGCCTGCTGCCGTGCTTCCTCGGTTTGCTGCCGGGCATCTTCGGTTTGCTTTCGGGCTTCCTCGGCCTGCTGCCGTGCCTCGGCGACTTGGGCGTTGAGGGCTTCGATGGCTGCGGTGTCGGCGGCTTCTGACGAGGTATTGCCGCGCTCGGCTGCCATTTGGCCGATTTGCTCATGCAGCTCGGCATTCTCTTTTTCGTATACGGCGGCGACTTTCAATTTGTTGACCATGGATTGGCGCTCGAGTTCGAATTGTTCTTTTTCGGCTTCGAGGCGTGCCACGGTGCTTTCGAGGTCGTGGACGCGTTCGCTCAGGGCGCGGCGTTGGCGGTCGCTGCTCATCTGTTTCTGAGAAATCTCGGAGCGCTTATCTTCGATTTCGCGAGCGCGTTGTTCGAGGTTTTTCACGGAGGTCTGCAAGGCGTCGTTGTCTTTGCGCCATCGGGCTTCGGCCTCTCGTGCGGCCTCGTCTTTGAGCGAGGCTATATAAGCCTTGAGGCCGTCGTCAAGGCTCTTATAGAGGTACTTGCGCTGGGCCTCTGGGTCTACAGACTGCTTTAGAAAGTCCGGAAGTGACTGATTGAAGACTTCAATCACGCGGTCAAAGATGACGGCGGCTTTGTCGGCATCGTCTGTGTCCCGCGGTGGCGCCGCTGCCGGTTCGGGGCTGTCGGTCTCGCGTATGGTCTCGCGTGTGGCTTGTGCCGTATCGGCATTTTCCCGAAGGTGTCGGTACTTGTTTGACGGTGCGTCATCTCGGATGATGGCATCATCGATGTCGTCTTCGCCGTCGCTGAACCCGAGGGCCTGACGTATTTTGTCAAAGAATGGCATATCGTGTTGTTGTCGTGGTGTTTATATGTTGGGGATAGTCGTATTGTCTTGTGTGTCAGTTGGCTTGAGTACCACTCCGATACCGCGCCGTCCGTCAATGCCTATGGGCATGGGCGCGCTCAGGCGCACCACGCGCACATGTGCGCTCTCGTATTCGGCGGGTTGTGCATCCAGGTAATCCGTGTCGTAGATGCCGTCGCCGCTGTAGGGGTTGACGGTGAAATATCCCACGCCAAAGGACGTGAGGTTTTGGAAAAAATGCGTGCCCTGGCTGGGCTCTATGCGGTAGTCGCCCAAAGAAGCCTCGGCTATGAGGCGTGCGGCCGAAATCTCGGGCCACTTGACGGGTATGCCCAGTGCCGGATCGGAAGTGCCCCAGCGCCCCGGGCCTATGAGTATGTAGTTGCGGTCTTGGCGGACAAATTCGGCGTTGATGTGTGCGATTTCGGCGGCGATGTCGCGCGTGGCAGCGCTGTCAAAGTCCGATGGGCGTACGTACACCACGGTGTCTATGGCGTCTATGGCTCCGTGTCCCAGAGCGGTGTTGCTGCGCAGTATCACGCGGTCGTCGGAAGCGTTGAGCACCGTGTCTTCCACCATATCTTTGCGGTCTATGATGGGGCGTATCTGCAGCCAGTAGATGTGTCCCTTGTCGGCACCGGCGCGACGGGCGTTGCTGTCGTTGATGACGCCGGCAAATTCGATTTCGACGGGGCGTCCCATGGCCTGCTGGCCTTGGGTGAGCATGAAGTCTACGGCCGGAGCCAGCGGGAATGCCTTGTCGCGCAAGATGTTGGCAAAAGTTACCACGCGGCGTCCGGGCCCGAGGTTGTTGTCTATGAGCATGTCGTTGTCGGCATCATAGGTGGACACCATCAGGTCCAGGGCGCTGTCGCCGGCGTAATCGCTGATGTTGCGCCGTACCAGGTTGAAGCTGTCGTCTACATCGAAGCCCGAGGAGATATCGTTGCCCAGAGCGTAGAAATGGCGCTGGGTGTCGCGCAAGGCCAGCTCGATGGTGGACGTCTGCAGCACCTTGTCCGGATGGCGCGGCGAGAAGCGCAGCGATGCGCCCCCGTCGACAATGTATTTGCCCAGACCTACAGCCACTTGCGCTACGCCGTCCTCGGCTTGCTCGTCCCCCGTGGGGTAGTAGTTGAGAGACCGCCCGACGCCCGCAAAGGATGGAAAGTACAGGTAGCCGTGATTCTCGCCCACGACTTCCTGTATGATGATTGCCATCTTTTCCTGGTCGATGACGTTGCGCGTGGCGTTCATGTATGCTTTCGAATCGGCATAAAACACCGAGGCGTACACGCCTTTGATGGCATCGGAAAGCAGCTTGAGCATCCGATACGGGTCTTTGACGTGCGGAATCATATAAGTGGCGTATATGCCCGCAAACGGCTGATAATGTGAGTCCTCGAGCAGTGACGAGCTGCGCACCGCCAGCGGACGATCTACCACCTCGAAGAGGGCGAAGAAGTCCTCGATGAGCCGCACCGGGAGCTTGGCTTCCAGAAAGGCCTCGAGTATTTCGCGGTCGGAGGCGTTGCTCAGTGCCAGTTGGTAGAGGTTGTTCTCGGCCATGAATTCGTCAAAGATGTCCGTACACAGCACCACTGAACGCGGTATGCTTATGGACACTCCGCCAAAGTGGTCGCACACGGGATTTTTCTTGATGATGGAGTCCACGAAGGCCAGGCCGCGGCCTTTGCCCCCGAGCGACCCCTGGCCTATGCGTGCAAAGTTGGAGTAATGGTCAAAGCGGTCTTTCTGGAACACGGCGACTACGCCGCGGTTCTTCATCTTGCGGTACTTGACTATGAGGTCGAAGATGAGCTGCCGCACCGCATCGGCCTCGTCGAGGCTGCAAAAGCGGTGCATCTTCATCACTTCGGCTATGGGAAACATCGCACGCGAGTACAGCCACCGCGAAATATCGTTGGATGAGGCATGGTAGTATAGCGACTTGGCCGGAATTTCGAAGACGTGCTTCTGCAGGTCCTTGAGTGTGGACAAGCGCATGATTTCCTTGCCCGTGTCGGGGTCCTTGATGACAAAATCGCCGAAGCCGAAGTTGCCCATGATGGCATCGCCCAGGTCCACAGGCAGTTTCTTGGAGTTTTTGTCTATGAACACAGCGCCCAGGGCCTCGGCCTCGGCGGCGTTGGAGCTCTCGGAAGATTCGATGATGATGGGCAGGTGAGGGTCGCACTTGCGCAGCCATTGCGACAGATGTATTCCGGCAAGGCTGTCCTTGGCACCGTTGCGGCGGAAGGATACGTCGCTGATGATGCCCAGCGTATGGCCGCCGTATTTCTCGTACAAGGCCACGGCCTCCTCGTAGTCGCGAGCAAGCATCACCTTGGGACGCCCGCGCATACGCAGCATCTGCTCGTGCTCGTTGAGCGCCTCGGTGGCAAAGGCCATAGACTGTTTCAGCAGAAATTTGTAGATATGCGGCAGCACCGATGAGTAAAATCGTATCGAGTCCTCAACCAGCAGTATCATTTGCACGCCCACGTCGTTGATGTCGTGCTCGGCGTTCATCTTGTCTTCCAGCAACTTGATGATAGCTAACAGCAAGTCCATATTGCCAAGCCACGAAAATACGTAGTCGATGCCGGACATGTCCTCGTGCTCGAGACGCCGCGACACCTCGCGCGAGAAAGGCGTAAGTATCACTATCGGCGTATCCGGGAAACTGCGCTTGAGGCCGCGTGCTCCCTCAAAAAAGGTGCTGATATCCACTCCGGGCATGGCCACAACCAGATCGTAGTGCTTGTTGTGCAGCTCGCTAAGGGCCGCCTCGAAATCGGACACACGAGTCACGCGAGGCGGAGACGACAGGTTCAGCGCCACATACTCGAAGTATAACTGCTCCTCCACGCGCCCGTCTTCCTCCATCATGAAGGCGTCATAAGGCGAGGCCACAAGCAGGACGTTGAATATCCGGCACTGCATAAGCTCTTGGAATGCAGTGTCTTTGAGATATAATTGGCTAAGTGCGTCCTCGTTCATTCCCTGAAATCCGTGGTTAGTCCCGCAAAAGCGCTTGTCAAAACAGGCACACACGGGCAACACCCGAGTGTACACGTATAGCTGCTTTATGATGCGAAGTTAATAATTTTTTTTGAAAACTACGCTGATATGCTCATTCTAAGCTAATTTTCTCGAGCGTTTTGTCTGTGTGCGGTTGCTCATTATGGCATGAGCCGCCGCCGGCTTCCGTTATTGTATCCTGACTTTGACAACGGGACGCCCGAAACAAGCCGACGCGGCTACTCGGCATCGAGGGCGGCCGTGTCGAGGGCGGCACGCACGGCATTGATGTATATGTCGGCGCTGTGGGTGTATCCACGACTGCGCAGGGCGTATTCCTTGGCGCGGATGTCGATGAGTATGCTTTCGCGCTCGCGGACATCTCGGGCGCTCATGGCGTGCCGTGCATCGCGCAGGGCGGCTCTCTCGATGGGCATAATGTTCTCCCGGGTGGGAGTGGTGCGGCTGTTGTCGGAGCATGCGCCGAGGGTCAAGGCTATGGCCATGGCTGCAATAGCCGATGCTGCTGTATGGCGCAGGTGCGCACGGCGTTTGATGTGCGGCGTGAGCGCTGTATGGAATATATTCGGTATATTTAATGTGTGCGGTGTCATAGTGTGATGTGTCTTTGGTGGAAGAGGCGGTGGCGGTGCCTCATAATAGAACCATAGCCAGTTGTGCGCAGCCTCGCGCATCGGCCATGGCGTTGTGGTGGTGCTCAAACGGAATGCCCAGATAGCTGCACACGCAGGGCAGCGTCTTGGACGGACACAATGCCTTGGGTATGGCTCGGCGTGCGGCTTTAAGCGTGCACAGGAATTCCTGCGCCGGCGGCTCGAGCCGATACACGCGGCAGGCGGCATCGATGCACTTGTGGTCGAAGGCGGCGTTGTGCGCCACCAGTGGCAGACCCTCGGTCCATGCGTATATGCGCTGCCACGCGGTAGCAAAATTGGGAGCGTCCTGCGTGTCGGCCATGGTGATGCCGTGTACGGCGATGCAAAAACGCGAGTAGTATTCCGGCTCGGGGTATATCAGGGTGTAGATGCTGTCTGCGATGATGCCGTCGCGCACCTTGACAGCCCCTATGGCGCAGATGCTTGACGGCTCACGGTTGGCGGTTTCTACATCGATGGCTACAAAGTCGTTCATTGCTTCGAGACGGTATTGGCATAGTATTCGCGGATGTCGCGTGCAATGTCCTCCATGAGCCATCGAGGGGTGGAGGTGGCACCGCAGATGCCTATGGAGGCGGCGCCGGCGGTCATCTCGGGACGCACATCGGCGCTCTCGGCCACCAGGTAGCTGCGTTCGTTTGCCTCTCGGCAGTGCCCGTAGAGCACGCGGCCGTTGCTGCTCTTGGCCCCGGCCACAAATATGACGACGTCGTGGGCGCGTGCAAAGTCTCGCAGGTGCTCGCCGCGGTGTGCCACTTGCCGACAGATGGTGTCGGCGTAAGTGAAGCGCGCACCTTCATGCATACGTCGGCGTATCTCGCTGATGATGGCGGTGAACCCCTCTAAGGACTTGGTGGTTTGGCTGTATAGCGCTATATCGGTGCCAAAATCAAGGGCGTCCAGCCCGCCGAGGTCCTCAATGACTATGGCCGTGCCGTTGGTCTGTCCCACCAACCCGTTGACTTCGGCATGGCCTCGGCCGCCATAGATGACTATCTGCAATGCCTTGCCCTGACGCTGCGCCTCATCGTAATCGTGCTTGATGCGCTGCTGCAGCCGCAATACCACGGGACAGGTGGCATCGATGAGCGTGATGCCACGCCGGGCGGCAGTGGCATAGGTGGCGGGAGGCTCGCCGTGGGCACGCAAAAGGACGCGCACATCGTGCAGCCGAGACAACTCGTCGTGCGTGATTGTCTGCATCCCGGCACGGCGCAGGCGCTCGACTTCCATGCTGTTGTGCACGATGTCGCCCAGGCAGTATAGCCGGCACGTCGGCTGACGCTTCAATTCTTCTTCGGCCTTGGCAATGGCGTTGACCACCCCGAAGCAAAACCCCGAGCTGGCATCTATCTCGATTTGCGGCATCATCGCTCCAAAACCCGGTGTACCAGTTCCTTGAGGCGCTCCAATTGCTGCTGAGGCGTCATATTGCTGTTGTCCAGGTCGATGGCATCATCGGCACGCCGCAGCGGGCTGACGGCTCGCGTCTCGTCCTGATGGTCGCGGCTGCGCACGTTCTCCAGTACGGCCTCGTAGGTGTCGGTAGTGTCGCCCTTTTGCTGCAACTCGAGGTAGCGACGCATCGCGCGCGTCTCGGCAGGGGCGTTGACGAAGACCTTGAGCTCGGCGTCCGGAAATACCGTGGTGCCTATGTCGCGGCCGTCCATAACTATGCCGCGGCGCTGTCCCATAGCTTGCTGCATAGCCGTCAAACGTGTGCGTACGCTCGGAATGGCCGAAACGGCCGAAACGGCATTGGACACGCGCAGGTTGCGTATTTCTCCCTCGACATCGATGCCGTTGAGCATTGTGTGCTGACTGCCGTCGGCCTGCACCGCAAAGTCGATGTCTATGTGCGGCAACGCCTGCTCCAAAGCGGGGCAATCAATGTGCCCCTCGGCGTCAATCATACCGTGGTCGAGGGCGTATAACGCCACCGAGCGGTACATCGCGCCCGAATCGACGTAACGATAACCCATGGCTGAGGCAAGCGCCTTGGCCATGGTGCTCTTGCCCGAAGACGAATACCCGTCGATGGCGACGATTATAGGTCTGTGGCGTATCTCTTTATCTGTGAAGTTCATTGCATATTGATGTTGTGCCCCGAGGTCGGGGCCGGTAGTCTGTTTTTTTTAGTACCCTTGGTGACCTTAATGACCTTAGTGACTTTAAGAACCTTGGCGATTTTAAGGATCTTGGAACCTTAAGACCTCGGTCGGACAGGGTGGGGCGCTGTGCCCACGAAAACCCTCATTGTCGCTCGTGCACGCCCCTTAAAGCAGATCGCGCAGATTGCACGAGAGGTTAAGCATCAGGGTGGTGGCACCCGTGTGCGGCTGCGCAAAGGCGATGCCCACTCCGAAGGCCTTGACGCGGATGCCGCCCGCAATCGAAAAACCGGAGACAAAGCTGCGCGAATACGTGCTCATGTCCGTGCGCGTCTTGTAATTGTATCCTATGCCCAAGTACCAGTTGGGACTGGACACAAGATCGGCCCCGAAAACAAGGTGTCTGAAAAGGTTGCTGCCAAAGCTGTCCTTGCGCTTGAAATCACCCGTATCGGTGCCGTCGCCGCTCTCGTAATACGGCATATGCCATTTGGTCAAGTTCCAGGCTGTCACCGAAAAACGTATGGGCAGCGAGCCGAAAGTCTGCGACCACCCCAAGCGCAAGTCTATAGGCAGTCGGTCGTAACTATTGTCGAATTTCTTGATTTGGCCGCCGAGATTGGCCGCAACAAAAGACAGCGACAAGTCTTTCTCGTCGTTGTAATAGTTGATGCCCAGATCTGTGGCAAGTGCCATAGCCGTGTATCCGGCGTATGCGCTGTACAGAAACTTGATGTTGATGCCGCCACGCAGCCGGTCGGTAATGTCATACGAGTACTGGCCGCTGAAGCTCACATCCTGTGCCGAGAACGTCCCGGAGATATTGCCCGATTCATCAGTCTCTTTTATAGAGCCATAGCCGTTGTACTGTATCGCAGCGCCCCAAGTGCCGTGAGCTCCCACCTTTTGGCCGTAGCGCAGCCCGGCAAAATTGGAACCTCCGATGTATCGCATGTAATTAAGCGCCAATTGGCCGCTCATCTCCTGCCCGAGCAGGGCGGGATTCTGGTCGGTGATCATGATGTCATCGTCTACCAGCGATATATTCATTCCGCCAAGACCGTAAATCTTCGAGGACGAGGTGATATTGAGAAAACTATACGACTGGTCGCCATCACGTCCGAATGCGCATAAAACCATGGCACACAGCACCATCAAAGCCAATACACGACGCAGTGTCGAAGTAGGCACGGATCGCCATATACTTATATTATATGTGTAGGCACCGACGGCACCATTGGGATTTTTGTCTCGGTTCAGCATATCTGTCAAATCTGGGGACAAAATTACACATCTTTTATTTAATGCCAAAATTCCCCTTTTTCATTTAACGGCAAAACACCCTACATTATTATATAACCAATGCAATTGTATTATATAGCCAATGCAATTGTGGCCGGGCTTCGCACGACAGTGCGCTCTCGAAACAGCCTGAGCAGCTCCCATCCCCCATAACACTCCCGTTATTCCCATAAAAATATTAGTTGTGCTATATTGTGGAATGATAGCGTTTTGGGTGTTCGAG
>ERZ780207.1008-NODE-1008-length-26317-cov-4.250781_pt1 | contig 26317 bp, 14 predicted proteins | sample MGYA00510977_ERZ780207 | MGnify/ENA primary metagenome ERZ780207 (study PRJEB29588, sample SAMEA2151383) | human gut metagenome | biome: human gut; feature: human-associated habitat; material: faeces | place: Denmark | collected 2008/2010 ...
GGGTTGGTCCTGCTTTTCAGCTTTACCGCCCGGGAGCCCGAACCTCCGGCCGTCGCCCGCACTTCGTCGGGCGACGATCCCCTGAATCTCGAGATCCGCATCGGCCGCGACTCGGTCTGGGTCGATGGCACACCGGCCTCCGGCGACGGGATCCTCGAACTGATTGCGCGGAAGCGCGACCGCCTCTCTGAGGAGGAGCGTCCCCGCCTGACGGTCACGCTGCGCGCCGACGGCGAGGTGTGCATGGGCACCGTGACCGACCTAAAGGAGCAGATGCGTGAGGCCCATGTGCTGCGTGTACGCTACGAAACGGCCGACTGCGAGGTCTCCCGGATGCTCCCGCCCCGCATCGGACCGTCGCCCAATGGGTCGAAACCCGCCGTGGTACCATGTGACCTGGTGGAGTGTATTCCGGGAGATTCGCTGTTTCCCGATTCGTTCCGCCTGAAGATTGCGGAGCGCAACTGCTTCCTGGTGTCGGTCAATGCCCGGGGGCGCATGCTTGCCGGGACCGTGCGAAACAGGAGGGTGTGTACGCCCGACGAACTGAAGGCGCTGGCCCGGGAGTTTCTGCTCAACCCGACGGACGACCGGTCGCTTTCCGAGCATCGTTCGGCTGCGATCTGCCTGCCCGACGGCCGTACGGAGCACTATGCCGAGTATCTGGGCATGTTCGGCATTCAGATCGACCGTGTGACTCCCTATGCCGTCTATGCCGGCGTACAGCAGGCGTTGTCTGAGGTTTATGCCGATTTGCGGGCCGATCTTGCGCGGAAGTGGTTCGGCTCTCCGTTCGACGGGCTGGATGCCGGGCAGCGTGCATGCGTCCTGCGGGCCCTGCCGATCCGGATCACCGAGATCGCCCCGAAGGGAATCTGACCTGACCTGCCGGTGCAGCCATCCGGTGCGGCGGTTCGCCGCGGTCTCCCGGATGCGGTGTCATCCTTCTCGCTCTTACCATAGGCGAACCCCGTGTCGGACGCTTCGGCGCTCTCCGGCACGGGGTATTTTTTCGGGCTCCGGCGCACTGCCTCCGACGGTTCAGTCCCGGAGCTTCTCGTTGTGTAGGTGGCGCTCCCTATCGCGGGAGGTCTTCTTGGCGAAGTTGGCCTCCATGGCGGCCGTAAGGTCCACACCCGTTTGGTTGGCCAGGCAGACCAGCACCCACAGCACGTCGGCCAATTCCTCCGGCAACGCTTTGTCGAGGTCGCCGGGTTTGGCTATCTGGTCGCCGTATTTGCGCGCTATTACACGCGCCAGCTCGCCGGTTTCTTCCGTCAGGAGCACCATGTTGGTGAGTTCCGAAAAATATCCGCCTCCCACTTCGTGAATCCACCGGTCCACTTCTTTCTGCAATTCGCGGAGTGTCATTTCAGCGTATCGGTGTCGAGGATTATGGTTACGGGGCCGTCGTTGACCAGCGATACCTGCATGTCGGCGCCGAACTGTCCGCGGCGCGTATCGCGGCCGGTGAGGTCAGTGAGCAAATTGCAGAAGCGGTCGTAGAGCGGCACGGCGACGTCGTGTCCGGCGGCGCGGAGGTAGCTCGGGCGGTTCCCTTTGCGTGTGTTGGCGGCCAGTGTGAACTGCGAGACGGCGAGGATTTCGCCCCCGGCGTCACAGACCGAACGGTTCATCACCCCTTTCTCGTCGTCGAAGATGCGGAGGTTTGCTATTTTGCGCGTCAGCAGGGCGGCTTCCGCTTCGGTGTCGCCCTCCACGACGCACACGAGCACCAGGAGTCCGTGCCCTATGGCGGAGAAAAGCTCCCCGCCTATTTCCACACTTGCGCGGCGCACGCGCTGAAGTACTGCTATCATGGCTGTGTAGTGAAAGTTAGTTTGCCGCCGTCTGCGGTTACGCTTAGCGTGGCGCACGCGCCCTCCACCAGCGGGCGGTTGGTGTCTTTATGTCCTATGGGGAAGCCGTAAGCCACCGGTATGTCGATGCCGTAGCGCGTCAGCAACGCGTCTATCATGTGCTCCATGTCGGGGTAGTTGGCGTCCGCCTTATAATCCGTGAACCATCCCACGGCGAGTCCGGCGATGCGGCGCAGCGTGCCGGAAAGCACCAGGCGCATCAGCATACGCTCCACGGCGTAGATTTTCTCGGAAACATCTTCGAGGAAGAGGATTACGGGGGCGCCGGCGTCGGTGACGTTGAGCATGTCCCACGGCGTACCGGCCAGGGAGTTGAGCACGGCCAGGTTGCCGCCGAGCAGCGTCCCTTCGGTGCGGCCGGTGCGGTTGAGCGGCGAAGCCGGCGCCCGGAGCGTCTGCGTCACCGAGGGGAGGGTCAGTATGTCGAGCAGTGCGCCGGTGATCGGATCCATGCCGTAGAGCGCCAGGTGCTTGGCCATCGAGGCGTGGACGGAGGCTATCCCGGCCTTGTGGAGGCGGGCATGGAGCGCCGAGACGTCGGAGAAGCCTATGAGCCACTTCGGGTCGCGGAGCAGCTCCTCGTCGCTGAGCGTCTCCATGAGGTGTATGCAGCCGTAGCCGCCGCGCGCGCAGAGTATGGCGCGCACGTCGGGGTCGAGCCATGCGCGGCGCAGGTCTTCGGCCCGCTGGTCGTGAGTGGCCGCGAAGGAGCCGCTGTGGGGCCCGCGGGCATATTTCCCCTCCTTTATGACGTATCCCAGGGAGTGGAGGAAGGTGGCGGCGCCGGCCACGAACTCCTCCTTGACGATGGTGGCGGGTGTGACGATGGCTATGGCGTCGCCCGGCGTTATCGGTTCCGGAAATATCATGACACCAGCACGTTAAAACCGGCCTCGCGCATCCGGGCGGCGATAGTTTCGAGTTCCGGACGTTCCACTTTTTGGAGATGCTCCTCCGGGGTGCTTCGGTCTATGCTGTAGAGCATCACCTCTCGCGGCTCGATTTTGCGGTAAGCCTCTATCAGGGCGTCCACTTCTTCCGGCGTAGTGTTGTCTATGGGTTCGCCGCCGTGCTCGCCGCGCAGCATCATGGTCTGGATGATGGCGGTTCCGGCAAAGCGTTTCAGCCCCTCCACCACACGCTCCACGGTGAACGACTTCTCCGTGGGGCGGTCGATGAGGCGCATGGTGTGCTCAACGGCCGAGTCGAGTTTCAATATATTGTTGTCCACGCGGTCGAGGGCATCGCACACCGCCGGAGTGAAGATACGCGTCGAGTTGCTGAGCACCGACACCTTGGCGTCGGGGTAAAACTCGTCGCGCAGCGCCAGCACGTCGTCCACGATTCCGGGGAAGTCGGGGTGGAGCGTAGGCTCGCCGTTGCCCGAGAAGGTTATCACGTCGAGGCCCATCCCCTCCTCCCGCATACGCTCCAGGGTGGAGCGCAGGTCGTTGTACACCTTTTGTCGGGGCGGCAGTCCAGTGGTGCCGGTACCCTGCCGGTTGTACCCCGCCTCGCAGTACAGGCAGTCGAAGGAGCACACCTTGCCGTCGTCGGGCGACAGGTTGATGCCCAGCGAAATTCCCAACCTCCGGCTCCGTATCGGGCCGAAGACGGTGGAATGGAATAGAACAGTCTGATTTTCAGCCATAAGACAGTTATTTTTTTAACAGTTTGTGAAGGCGGGAGGAAAGTGCCGGAATAGGTTCCTTCCACGCCAGGATGCATATATATATCACTAAAAGCAGTGTGCGCACCAGATAGGTGAGCCACAGCATACCGCCCTCTTCGGGGAGCAGCATGCCGAGTCCGAGCATTGCCGCCGCCACGATGCCATAGAGGAACATGCGGCCCCACTGGTAAGGCAGCGGATAGTATTTCTTGCCCACGTACCACGACAGAACCATGATGGCGCCGTAGCTGATGAGCGCGGCCCAGGCCGACCCCATATAACCCTCCGGGATGCCGATGAGCGGCACCAGCCACAGGTTCAGAAGCAGCATCATGGCGAAGACGCCCAGCGAGAAATACATGCCCCATTCGGTGCGGTCGGTCAGCTTATACCACAGCGAGAGGTTGAAGAATACTCCGAAGCAAAGCTCGGCCAGCATCATCACCGGCACCACCTGCAGGCCGCTCCAGTAGGCCGGCGAGATGAAACGCCTCAGCACCGGAAGATAGAACATCACGCCCAGGAATATCAGGAAACCGAAGATGACGAAAAACTTCATGGCGTCGCAGTAAGCCTGCCCCTTGTCCTCGCCTGCCGACTTGGCGCGCGAGAAGATGAAGGGCTCGTAGGCGTAACGGAACGCCTGCGTGAACATCACCATCACCAGCGCTATCTTCATGTTGGCGCTGTAGACGCCCACCATGGCGTGCGCTTCGTTCTCGTGACCCTCGAAGAGGTAGGGGATGATGAGCTGCCCCATGTTCTGGCTCAGGATGCCGGCGATGCCCAGGATGAGCAGTGGCCATGAATAATGCAGCATCCGGCGTAGCAGCGACGCATCGAAATTCCACTTCACGTGCACCACCTGCGGCAAAAGCATCAGCAGAACCACCAGCGTCGAGATGATGTTGGCAACGAAAATCCAGCCGATGCCGAAGCCCGCACCCCCCATTGCCGCATAGAACCAGTTTACCGTCCATCCGGCCGCGCCGGCACTCAGCCCGGGGCATACCAGGATGAAGAAGATGTTCAGCAGTATGTTCACCGCCACGTTCACGCACTTGATGGTGGCGAAACGCACGGGCCGCTTCTTGTAACGCAGGTAAGCGAACGGGAGGTTGCTGAAGGCGTCGACGGCCACCGTGATGCCCAGCAGCCAGATGTAAAGTCGGTGGTCGGGCAGCAGCATGACGTGCGACAACGGCGTGATGAGCAACGTCAGTAACACCATGAATATCAGCGACGTAGTGCCCACTGAAATCAGCGACGTGGAATAGACCTTCTCGGGGTCCGGCTCACGGTTGGCGTAGCGGAAGAAGCCCGTCTCCATGCCGTAATTGAGGATGACGAGCGCCACCGCCGTGAACGAATAGAGATAGCTAACGATACCGTATTCCTGCTCGGGGAACACGTAAGTATAAAGCGGGACGAGACACCAGTTGAGGAAACGTCCCACAATGCTGCTGAGGCCATAGATAGCGGTATCCTTGGCCAAAGATTTGATTCCTGCCATAGCGCATTAAAAATTAAGAGGAGAGCAAAACAAACCGGAGAGAAACTTTCAATCCGCAAAGATAGCAAAAAAATCCCGACCTCCAAAAAAGAAAAATGCAGACCGAGGCAACCGCGCCACAAAATCCATTGCATTCGCTACCGGAGGTGGAAATAATCCGGAGAGAAACCGCGCGGGGCTTCTCTCCGGATGTTTCTGTTTATCGGCTGCTTACCGGGAACGGGGGAGCGTTAGCGGAGGTTCACTTAAATTCTGTACCAACCGCCGTGGTCTTTGTCCTTGCGCCATGTGCCGACGGGATTTTCCATAATGTCCCATCCGGCGCCTTGGGAGATGGTCAGCGTGGTCGTTCCGACCCCCAAGTCGGCGCAGGGATCGCCGTGCAGGGTGCCGGAAACTACCGTGATTTGTCCCCAGGCGGTCCAGGGACCCATTACGAAAACAGTAGGGATGTCTGTCCTTTCAACATTATGGATATTGCTCATTTCTACTGTTTTGTCAGGACCGGTAAGCGCATTTGCCAGGATACGGGCGGCTCCGAAAGCGGTGATTGCCACGGTTCCACCGTTGCAATCGTCGATTATACCACCTGTCTTTTGTGATACGATTCCTGCAGCAAAACCCTGGGTGCCGGTAGCTGTGACGGCTGCATTGTTCACACAGTTGGCGATAGTTCCCGTACCGTGGCTGGAAGCTATGCCGCCGGCATTCGAGACACCGGTCACTGCTCCGTTGTTGGTGCAACGGGTTATGTCGAAGTTCTGATCTGAACCTACGATTCCGAAGATACCTCCGGCGTCAAGACCTTTGACCGCTCCGTTGTTGACACAATTCTCAATGAGGGCATTGTCTGTTTGGGCATATCCTAAAATGCCACCCACACATCTTTCATTTCCAGTTCCTACGGCTCCAAAATTTTTACAATTCTTGATGGTAGCGGTATTGGCAAAACCGAGGATACCGCCTACACCATCCTTCCCTCCGGAAACTGTTCCGTAGTTTTCGCAATCCTGAATGGCCGTATCGTCCACCGTGATAGCGCAGATGCCGCCGACTTTTTCATCGCCGGTCACAGTAGCACTGGATGTGCAGTTTCGGATCTTGTCATGGGCGCCGTAAAGGCGTCCCACGATACCTGCGGCCGCTCTTTTGCCGTTGACGGTCATGTTCTCCACATGGCAGTTCTCGATGGTGCAGCCACCCTTGGTGCAAGCTACGATGCCGCCGGCGGAGTAGACGGACGAAAGGTTGCCTCCAACGATCTTGACATTCCTGATGGTAGCGTTCTTGGCCACCACCACCAGGCCTGAGCCCTCGGCGTTGCTGGTGGAGTTGAAGTTATAGATGGTATGTCCCTGTCCGTCTATTACGCCTCTGAAAGCGTTGGCTTCGTCGCTGCACGAAGCAGCGCGGCCCAGGCCGCGGATGGGATGGTTCTGGAGGTCTATGTCAGCGTTCAGGACCACCTTGTCGGTTCCGGAAGCGTTTTCCGCTACCCATGCGAACTCGGACGGCAGTTTTACCGGGAATACGCGCACATCCCCCTCCATCGTCGGGGTTACGGCTGTTTTTGAAACGCCGTCCCACGGCTCGACAACATTGTTGGCCGGCTCGGAGAAAGCGGGCGAGATGGTTACGGTGAACTGTTCGGGATTCGTCAGCAGCGAACCGTATATGTTGGTGCAGAAATTGGTCTGCGACGGTACGCTGTTATATGTGGCGAACGGGGTCTTCCCGTTGGTGTTCAAATCAACGGTGAGCAGACCTTCTCCGGGTAGCACATATCCCATTGCCAGATAGTCGAGCGCCGGAGTCATTGTCACGGGGAAACCGGTCTCGGTATCGGCTGCTGCAAGCGCTACGGTGACAGGTTCGGCTTCTCCGGAAAGGGTGCCGTCGGCAAGGTTTACGGTCGTGGATGCGCCGGTAACGGTCATGCCGAATGAGGGGTTCTGGTCGCCCGAGGCGTACTTGTAAGCCTGCACGTCGTTGGTGCCGAGGTTTATCTGCGCGAAGGGGCGTTTCAACACTATGTCATGGTCGGCGGTCACGCCCGAAACGAAGCCGGTTTTATGTCCGAAGAAGGCATCGCGTGCCTCGTCATAATTTGTCATACCGGCGTAATTTACAGAAATGCTCTTGTCGGTTTCGTCCCAGGTGTAGGGGGAACCCTCGCCCATCTCGTAGCTCTGCGCCCAGCAGATGATGTCGTAGGCCTTGTTCTTGACCAGCGAAACCTTCACGGTGGTGGTCAGCGAGCCGTTGAAGTTGTTGACTACCATGCCGTTGGGTTCGGTGTCGCCGGCGCCGCCGAAGTTCGAGAAGAGGCAGCGTTTCGCGTCGTCGGCCTCATAGACGGCCACATAGAGGTTAGTGGCTTTCGTGCCGGAGTTGAACGCGCGGCTCGACATGTCGGCCGGAAGCGTGATGCTGAAGGATGTCACTCCGTCTTAGGCTACGGGAGTGACATCCTCGTTAGCGCAGGATGTGGCGAGGAGCGATGTCAGCCCCAACGACGCCAGATAAAAGATTTTCTTCATATAACTGTGGTTAAAATATTATGGATAAAAATGGCCCGGTAATTTTCGGGACAAAAGGTTCAAGTTATAGCCTTTAAAGACTTTCTGACTTTAAAACGATAATATTTGCAAATTTACGTCAAATTCCCGGTTCCACTCCCGAATTGTTAAATAACGTTAACCCATAGTCAGGTTTACTATTCATCAGTACTTCTCCGGGATACTGACCTCTGCAAAGAGTGGTTCCCATATTTTATTTTGCAACAAACAGCCATCGGGAACATCCCGGGGCGAACTTTTAGCTTTCTTTAAGCGTTTTTCTTAAAAACATTTTAATTAAGCTATGAAAAAGACACTACTTCTGGTCCTTACGGGGACGCTCGCCGTTGCGGCACCGGCTACCGTCGCTGCCCAAAACGGCAATGATGACGAGGAAATCACTACCGTCATCGTCGGCGACAAAGGCGCCGTAGAGGAGGTTATCTCCGAATTGGAATACAATGCCCCGAAACGTACACGAGAATCGGGATTGCCCCGCTTTGCTATCGTAGGGCATGACCGCAAGTTCTATATGGGCATCGGCGCGCAGTTCAACGGCGTGGCGGCTTTCGACTGGGGCGACAATATGCCCTCGACCATCAACTTCATCCCCTCGTCGATGACACCGGCGGCTCCCGGAAACGGCGGTAAACTCGGCTTCTCGGCAGCCACATCAAACTTCTATCTCAACGTAGTGGCCCTCCCTGGCTCCGAAAACAGGATTGGCCTCTTCTTCAAGGGGACATTCGAGGGTGCGAACTACGGTTTCCAATTGTCGCATTTCTACGTAAAATACCGCGGGCTGACGGCCGGTTACACCAACTCGCTGTTCCAGGACAACGGCGCCATGCCCTACACCATAGATAACCAGGGTCCCAACGGGTCGGCCGCCACTACGGTGATGACCGGAAGCTGGACCCAGGACTTCGGCAAGGGATTCAGCGGCGCCATCGGTGTGGAGGCGCCCTCGGCCAATATGGCCGACAACCGTCCGGGATATACCCGGCAGGTGACGCAGCGTATCCCCGCCATCCCCCTATACCTGCAATACGGTTGGGACGGAGGCAACAGCCACATCCGCCTCTCGGCAATAGCCCGTCCGCTACAATACCGCAACCTCGTGCAGGGAAAGAACAAGACCCCGATGGGCTGGGGAGTGCAGCTCTCCGGAATGGTGAAGATATGCGACCCCGTCACATTCTACTATGACGCTACCTACGGCTACGGAATAGCCAATTACCTGCAGGACGACGAAGGTATGAACCTCGACGCCATGGCCAGCTTCCGCAAGGACGGCAAGATGAAACTCACCGAGTCCATGGGCCTTACCGGCGGCCTCAGCTTCCAGCTCAGCCGCAAATGGCAGTCGAACATCATGTACAGCCATCTTTCCAACTGGACCGACAGCGACGTGCGCCCCGAAGCCGGCGCCTACCGCTACGGCGATTATGTGGCAGCCAATATACTCTATGACCTTAACCGGTTCCTGACCTTCGGCCTGGAGTATGACTACGGCCACGCCAAGGACTTCGGCGGCAACGGCCTGCACGCCAACCGCCTCCAGGGCCTGCTCCAAGTAACTTTCTAAACAACATAATCCACATCCGCAACAGAGGGAACCGCCCCGCCGGGCAGTTCCCTCTCTCTTTTTTATCTTACGCCTTAAAAGCGCGGGAACTACGGAAGCTCGTTGACCGGGACAGAGGCAACATTGTATTTTTTGTTGTCTACCAGTATAAAAAGACCCGCATATTTACTAATATTGTAATAAACGGCATTGATGGAGATCAGGTAGTCTCCCCGAGCGCAGAACTCTCCATTTATATGCACTTGCTGACCCTTATACTCTACCCATTGGTCAACAGCAACGGATTTGTAACCTGAATTATAAGGTTCGAAGACACACTTGCTCTTTTCGTATGTGCAACCGGTAATCTGCGGGGCACTTACATTATAAGCATGATACCCGTAGTAGGTCTCACCTATAAAAAGTGCGGTATCTTCTATACCCGTTACGGAGGTATCCGTAATGTGGCAATCATTCAGCTCCAGGGTCAAGGTTGACATCATTCGTGAATCTCTACCGATAAACACCGCGAGATTCTCCCTTCCGTACACTGCAGAGTTCGACACGGTGACATTCTCGATTACGTTATTGCCCTTTGCCTCTCCGGCCACTACACCTCGTGTAGCACCGCCGTTTGAATAGTCGGTGTCTGCAGAACCTACGGTAACCTTATCCAGGACAAGATTCTTTATCTGCGCGCCTTCTTTCATAATAGGTATGAATCCCATATCCGCTTGCAGTCGACCCATGTAATACCGTTCCATGCAGATGAAATTGCTGATTGTATGGCCGCCGCCGTCGAAAATTCCGGCAAAACCATACGGAAGCGAACCGGAATCATTGACACCGGCAAGGCCGCCGAACTCATGACCGCCCAGGTCGATGTCGGCCGCCAGGGTGACTGTCTTGCCTTTCAGGTCGTTCTCTTCCGTTATCAGCGACGCGAGCCCCACGAGTTCCTCCGGAGTGGAAACGGTATAGTTGCCCTGCGCGTCGGGGACCGGAACCGTCACTGTCTCGCCGTTCCAGACGTTGTCAAAGCTCCCGGTGAAGCCGGGTTCTATAACCACATTGAACGCCTCGGGGTTGGTGAGCAGGGCGCCGTAGATGTTGGTACGGTAGTTCATCTGCAGGGGGACGGAATTATAGACGGCGAAGCCTTCCTTGCCGTCGGCATACAACGACACGTTTACATTTCCCTTGTTCTGCGTTCCGTCTCCGACCAGGATGTATGCCATGGCCAGATAGTCAAGGTTCCCGGTATAGCCGTTTACCGAGGGAAAAGCGGTGCCGGAGGAGGGCATCGGGGCGGTGACCGCGGTGAGAATCTCCGTGGTGCCGCTTACTTTCCCGGTGCGAAGGTCCAGAGTGTTGGAGACCCCGCTGACGCTGACGCCGAAGCTGTCGGAACCTCCCGCCGCAGTGTATTCGGCAAGGTCCGACGTACCGATGTTCAACTGGGCGAACATACGTTTAAGCTCCACGGGGCGGCTCTGCGCGGCATCGCCCGAAGTGACCGATACCGATGCGAAGAATGCGTCACGGTCATCCGCGTAGTTCGGGAAAACGTTCCCCTCGCCGTAGTCCACCGTCAGGGTCTGCCCGTTCTCGGTGAAAGTGTAGGGATGCGCGGTCTTGTCCTGCGACCAGAACACCAGGTCATAGGCCATGTTCTTGACCAGGGGCACTTTGACGGTAGCCGTGAGGCCGTTGTCGGAGAACTGGATGATTTCCAGCCCTTCGTCGGAGACGCCGTTGACCGAACGCAACAGGGCTTTGTCGGTCTTGCCGGCCTCGTAGACGGCCACGTTAAGCTGCTGGTTGGCAGGGGCGTCCCCGAAAGAGCGCGACCCGGGCGCCTCGGGCAGGCGCACCGTGAAGACGGCCATCCCGGAGTCGCCGGAGCCCGGAGGTACGTCTTCGTTTGTACACGATGCGGCAAGGAGCGCCGTACACCCTATTGCCGAAAGATAAAGCATTTTCTTCATAACAGATTGTGGTTTAAGTGATGGATGATGTAAAACGGATGCTCGTATTATCAAGTATATATTTACATCGTTGGACAAAATTTTCACAAAAGTACAACAAAATTCCGTTATCACCCCCCGAAAAGTTAATTTTGCTTAACAGTATGTTAATATTAGTTAATCTAATTCCGGCGAATAACTGCCTGCCCTTTGAAACCGACCGACAGCCGCCGTCCCGCGTAATATGAAAACAAAAAGTAATTTCCAGCCACAAAAAATACCGGGAGCGATGGCAAACGAATTGCATCGGCTCCCGGCATCTGTCAAAGAGTAAGTGATGAATCTAAGTATTTGGTAAATCTGTTATCAGTAAATTATCTTGTCGGTCTTGCCGGAGGCGGAACGTCTGATGTAGATGTTACCGGCGGCGGGGCGTGCTACACGGCGCCCCAGCAGGTCATAGTAAACGGCGTTGCCGTCATTGACTGTGATGTCGTCGATACCGGAGAAGTCGAGCGTGGGCTCGGCATCGGAATCCATGATACGAACATTGTCGATGCGCAGGGGCGAAGACGTGCTACCCTTGCCGAGGAAACGGACGCTAAGGTAGGGGAACCGACCCAGGAACGAGGAAAGGTCCACTACTGCGGTGCGCCAGCCGGCTTCGCCCGTCAGGGTTTTGAAGTCAATTGCTGAAGCGGCGGCATATTCCCCGGTGTAGGCAAGGTTTATTTCCGGAAGAATCGACATATCGGCGCCGGGCACGGCGTAATAGTCGAAAATCAGTTTCGGCTTGGCGGCGTATGCCATGTTCACCTTACCGAGGGCGAGGTAGCTGAGGTCACCGTCTTGGGCGGCATCGAAGGCGATGCAACCGTTGTCGCCGTCTGAATCATGTCCGGATTCCGGCTCCCAGCCGTTCTGTCCGTTGCTCATGCGGTACCAACCGTCGAGGAGGGCGCTTCCGGTCGGCCAGTTTTCTTTAAAAGGATAAGCGTAAGGCTGGCCCACCATCACTTCGGAGGACTGGTAGATGCTGCTTTCTCCGGCAGAGTTCACTGCCGAAAGTCCGTAGAATTTCGGGAACTGGTCGCGTGAATAATAATCGTTGTCTGTAAACTCAAGTTCGGTTCCTCGGATTCCGGATTTGAATTCGGTAGCATAACCGTTTTGCACGGCATATACATTGTAAGTGAGGTTGTTGGGGTCGCAATAACCTCCGTTTGCACCCTGGAGCGGTTTCTGCCAAGAGAGTTTGAGGCGTCCGTTGCCAAGGTCTGTAAGGAGGATGTCGCGTGCAGCGCCGGGAAGGTCGAGACCCAGGTAGGTTGTAACGGTAGCGCGGTCGCCCACTCCGTGTTCATTATAAGCAACGACGGTGTATTCGGTAAGTCCGCGGGCACCCTTGTTGTCCACCACGGTTACGGCTTTTCCGGTTTCGGTCATTTCCACGGTCTTCACCAGTTCGCTGGTGTTGCGGTAGACTTCCACTTTCGTGATTTTGTCGAGCGCTTCGCCGTTAACCTTTTTGGTAGGAGTGGTGAACTTGATGGTGACGGGAGCCGTACCCTGCGAAGTCTTGACCGAAAGGCCGGTGACGGCGCCGGGAGCCTGCCCGTTGGCAAGGACGTCTATGTGCATATCGTCGATTGCGATCGAAAGGCCGACGACACAATTGGAGATGGCATGGAAACCGAAGTGGTAGTACCCGTCTTCCGCGGGTTCTACTATTACGCGGTGCTGCACCTGCTTGCCCACGCTCTCGAAAGCCTCTTCGGCCACTGCATATTTGGCAGGGTCAATCCCTTTGCCGTACTTGACCTCCATACGGTCGAGGAACCGGCCGTCGTTCATGTTGTCGCATACCGTGTAAGTGAGTTCATAACGGTTGCCGGCCTTCATGTCGATGCCGGGGGTGATGAGCCAGTCGTCCTGAGGCTTGTTGAAATCTGTTCCGGTAAATATATAGGCAGTCTTGCTCTGATGCTTGCTCCACTTCCATGTAGAACCATCGTTGTTTCCGTCGGTAACATAGAAAAGGTTCATGGACGCTTCGTCATTGAACGGATTGTGATACGGCACTTCGAATCCTTTTCCGTATGGTACATGAGTGGATTCGGCGGTTTCAGACTCACGCCAGTCATGTACGGCCTTCACCTGGTAATAGTAATCCACGGGGAGATCCGGCTCCGCCAGGGTTTCGCTGAAAGAAGTTCCTTTCAGGGCAGAAGCGACATTCTTGCCGTCAGGCATACGGGTGACGCTATAAGTCATTTTGGCGGGGTCGATGTAGCCGCCGTGCGTGCCTTCGGTTACTGCATTCCACGTGAGTGTCGCGCAGCCGGTTGCTTCTTCGATTGAAAGGCGGACATTTTTCGGGGCGACGGGATAATCCTCGCCGACCCATACCTGCAAGGATGCGGCGGGGCCCTCGCCTTCGGAGTTGGAGCATATCACATTGACGGTGACATCGCCGTTGGGGAGTGAGACGTCTTTCGTGATGGTCGAGCCTTTCTCCCCTTTACCGCTGAAGAGCTCGCGGTCGCCGGCTTTGACGGCATAGGACACTTCACCCTCGAGGTCATCGCCCATGTATGTATAGGCGGGTAGGGTGAATGTCAGTGTTCCGTTTGTGGAGGCTTTGTCTATGTCCAATTTCAGACCTGTAGCGTAACCTGGGGCATTATCGGGGGCAGTTGCCGGCATCACTCCCAGACCCATGAATTCCTGGTTGTCGGTAAAGGAGGTTACGAGTGTGGCGCGGCCGGTGGCGGTGTCCACCTTATACAGTTTGGAGGCGTTCCGGACATCGGCGTCTGTAAGGCTTGCCCAGTACAGGTCGCCGGTCTTGAAGTCGAAGGCCATTGACTGGGCATATTTCGGCACTACTCCGGTGGAGCCGATGCGGGTGGCGCTACCGTTGTTTTTGTTCACTTTATACAGGTCGCCGGCACTGTCGATTCCCCAGAGTTGGCCAGCTGCGTCGAAAGCGAGGCCGTAGTAGCTATAACAGTCCCCTACGGGTGTAACGGTCTGTTCGAGATAGTCCACTACACAAAGCTTGCGGGTATTGCCTAAGGTGTATTGTCCGTAAATTTTGTTTTCCACCGGGTCCCAGGCATGGTCGGAGTTCGACGCCAGTTCGGAGGACACATGTCCGTGATTCTGAAACTCTCCCGTTTTTATATTATAGGAATACAGTTGGGAAATGTCGATGGTCTGTGTATCAGATTCAGCCGTCTGGCGCCAAATATACCAGTACACGTCGCCGGCGAGCACTGCGCCGCCGTTGCAATGCGAGTTCATCACACCTATGCGGGCGAAAGGCTCGGGTTGTGCACCGGGAACGACGTCCAGAGTATAAATGCCCATCGGAGTTGTACCTTGGAGGTCGTTCCAGGATTCTGCATAATAGAGGAACCCTACGAGTCGGGTTTTGTAAGAGGCGTCGGCCGGAGCGCGGAACGGCACCTTGGCCGGGGTTTCGACCGCCTGACAGGAGCGTTTCAGCTCAAGCGTCTGTTGCACCTGTGCCGACACGGCTGCAGGAAATACCGCCGCACCTATCGCTGCCGTCAGAATCAGTTTGTTTACTTTTCTCATTGTTTAGTTTTTAAGCGGTTTTCCGGAGCAGCTGCACAAGCTCCTCCGGAAAACCTGATATTAGGAATTTTTGCAAATGGTGGTTTATCAGCGGGTAATCACAGCTTTGAAACTCTTGTTACCTTTTACTATTATCACTACCTGCCCCGGCTCGGGATTGTCAATCTCCATGCCTTGCAGGTTGAAGTAGCGTACCTTGGAGTCGTCGCCGGCCTGTATGCCGTCGATTCCTACATATCCTACCGAGGAGAAGCGGCGTTCGCCTACGGTAGCTCCGGCGCCGTCGACAAGTCGTGCCAGACAGTTGTCGCTGTTGGGGATATTGAGCGAGGTGCCGAATGTCAGCGTGGTGTCCTCGCCGCGTGCCAGGACAACGGCGCGGGGTTCGGATTCATATTTGGTCTCCCCTTCGGAGAGGATTACGAAACGCAGGGTGGAGTCGAAACGGAAACCGGTATTCGTGACACCGAACACGAAGTCGGTGGGCTGGTTGCAGTTCACCGTAGCAGGGATAACGGTGGCGTCGTTCAGGGCCAGGGCCGGCTCGTCGGCGGTGAATGTGATGCCGTCGCGGTGTCCCACTTCCCTGTTTTCGGCATCTACGAGTGCCACGGTATAGTCGGAAGCGGTGGGGAGCTCGAAGGTTTCGGTAAACTCTATTACGGAAGAGTCGTCGCGGTCGATGCTTACGTTCTGCATGGCGGAACGGTATACTACCTCGCCGGCGCGGCTTACGGTAAATCCGAGAGTGCCGTTGTAGGGATAACCGGCGTTGCTTACATTGAACTGCACTTCAGCGGGGCGTCCGGCAACTACAGTCTCGGGATTGAATGAAAGTTCGTCGAGAGTAAGGACAGACGTTTTGTCCACGGCCTCGCCGGCCGTCAGTTCGATGGAGAAATAATAGCTCGGAATCATTGCCTCGTCTTCAACCGGATCCTGGATGATAAGTTCATACCGGTTTCCAGGGACGCAGGCTTCGGGAAGGACTCCGCCCGTAAGGGTAAGCCATTGTTCTTCGGTTTCGGCCTGGATAGTAACAGGGTCAAATGTAACATAACCTATGTAGCCACCCCAAGAGTCGGCATCTTCGACCGCACATCTGAGCTGTCCGGTCCATTCGCCGCCTTCATTGTTGAGACATATTTTGAGTCCTACATCGTTGACGGGGACTTTCCCGTCAACCATTGTAGTCAGAATCATATCGTCGGCAAGTTCCACTACGGGGGGAAGAGCCGGACCCACTATTTTCACACCGGTAAGCGAGGCAAGGTTCACGGCGCTTACAGGGCGGTAATTTTCACTCAATATACCTTCGTTGCCACGCAGACGCACCACATAATCATCGTGGCCGGGAAGATTGAGTTTGCCGGTGTCGAATGTTATTTCGCTTTCGCAATGTCCGGGGATTGTCACCCATTTGGCTTTTGACCAGCCGTCGGGATAATCGTTGTTGCCGAATACGTTGGCTTTGCCGTTGATGAAAAGGCGCAGGTATACGGGACCATAGAACTCGGAGCCGTCGTTGCGGACCTTCACTGTGACAGCGTTGGTCACACCACTTTCTATATCGCCCTCGTTGTCACCCCTGGCTTCGAGGATAGTGAGTCTATACGCACCTTCCGTGGTCCATTTGATGTTGTTTTCCGTCACTTCCACACGCCAGCCGCAGGCGCGGCCGTGGAAGGGCTGCATGAAACGGTCGGCGGCGTAATTGTCGGCGGAAATCTGATAGGCCGGCCGCACCGTGTATGTACCCGCCGGGATATTGTCGGGAATCACGAACGTGCATTTCAAGGAACTCTCACCGTAGGCAACCTTATAGTTCACGCCGGTTTTCGCCATCTGGCGGTAGACTACATTACCCTCGGTGTCGGCCATGGCAAAGCCGAGGTTTGCGGTAACCTCGTTGGGAGAGTCGTTCCAGACGCCGTTGGCCTCGAGCTGCGCCGTTTCCTGACGCCCGATGGTGTTGTCAAAACTTTCCACCGATTCCACCGTGAAGTTATAGTGGACTTCGGAACCTTCCACCGGTTTCTGAATGCCGGTAATCATGTTCTGGGCATAATGGAATGCGCTTCCGTCCGAGGAACCGCCTATTCCCTGGCTTCCGGGTTCGAGCAGGGTGAGCAGGTAGTAACCGTTTTCCTGTCCGCTCCAGCCCCAGTTTACATGGCAGAATCCCTCTTCGTTGACACCGTCGAGCACAAAGAAGTGTCCCTCGCCTCTGCGTGTGACGCCGCCGTAGGCCACGGGTCGTCCGGCGGCAAACTCTCCCAGCAGCATCTCGTTCCACTCTTCGGTGGTGAAATAGTCGCGCTTCACGTAATTGATTCCTTTGTCATAATCGAAATACTTCACCAGAGCCGGGGCCACGGACACGTCGGTAGCTCCCGTAGATGCGCCGTAGATGGATTCGAAAGCCGCTCCCACATGGAAAAGGAGTGTCGAAACAGCATCGATGGCTTCGGAAGAAGAGGTTTTGGAAATGGAAGGGAGCATATTTTCCCACAAGTATTGCGTACCCTCGAAAGTCACATTTACACTGACGTTTTCTTCACCGCCGTCAGCATTCTGTCCTTCCGAGATGTAACTGATGGAGCCATGTCCCACAGCAGGCCACTTGTGGTAATACATGATCTGGCCGAGTGCCGTGGCCACACATCCCGTGGCGGCCGGGCCGGTACCGTCGGGGTCGCCCCATGAGTCATACTGCGTGACGGTGGGACACTTGCGGTTATAGGGGTCGCCCTGGTCCCACGCGATTTCGCCGAGCAGAGGAGCTACGGGAGCAGAGACCTTGAGGGGAGCCGAGGGCTGGCTGTCGGGGTGCGATGCCAGCCATGCCACCTGATTGCTCCACGATTCGAACATCCCCTGCATGGAAGGGGGAATGGATGCCGGGTTGAAGTTGCCCCGGTCGGCATAACCGAGCACGAGCGGCGCCCTGTCGTCGGCGGCCACGAGGACGTATCCGCCGTCCTTGCCGCGGCTGAAGGCGTAAACCGTGGGGAGACCCGACGATTTGTCGATGTGTGTGTAGGAAAGTGCCATTGCCCCGGAAGAGGCTTTACGCATCATTTGTTTGCCGGTAGCCTTCCTGACGAAGTCGGAGGCAACTTCCTTGGCACGGTCGGGACTGACCGGGGCGCCCTGAACCACACCCGCCGCCATTAGTCCGGCAAGAATGCTGAGGTAAATTCTTTTCTGCATGAGAAAGTTTTTTTAAGGTTAGTTATAAGGCTGGGACTTGCAGTATCACCGAAAAGCGGGAATGACGTCTCGTTTCTCTGTTTTACGGGATATGAAAACCGTTCTCTTTTCCCTGGGGGGGTTACGTTTCTACTTTTCAGGCAAATCCATGTCCGCACCGATTTTTTTAGTCGCCGCAAATTTAATTACCCCTGCTACTATCTTATGAATAAAAACTTGCACGGACAGTTCTAAAACATGATTCAGAACAAAAACGCATTCAGGCAACGCCACGCATAGGATTGGTATCAGTCTAAATTTCAGAACGTTACATAAATACTTCCCTGAAATAAAAAAGCATGTCCATGAAGGGCATGCTTCCGTGTTTCATTGGAGTTTCGGGACCTATTCTTCTTCGTTGAGGGCGTTTTTCTGGAATTGCGCCGGAGTAAGTCCTGTGATTTTCTTGAATGTGACGGAGAAATTGCTCCTTGAATTGAATCCCACGGACTCGGCTACAGCCTCTATGGTATATGAGCCGTATTTCTCCGTGTCGGCCAACCGCAGGCACGCCTCCTTTACCCGGTATTCGTTCAGCAGTGACCGGAAGTTTTTGCCGAACGCCTCGTTCACCACCTGTGAAACGTAACGGTACGGGCAACCTATCTTCTCGCTGAGCACTTCCATAGTAAACCGGGAATCGGTAATAAGTTCCGTGTCGGCCATTGCCTCGAGAATAAGTGCGGCAATCCGGCGGCTCTCTTTGTCGTCAAGGCTCGACGAGGCATACTTCTGACTTTGCACAAGCTGAAGAGGTGTAGCGGAGGATGCGTCCCCCTCTTCCTCGCGCACCCGAAGCTCGCGGCGCTCCAGTCTCACCAATTCCATGTTCTTTCTGTAAAGCTCCTTGATGTATGCCTTCATTTTGCGGCGGCTTCTGGTCAGGGTAACTATATACAGCAGGAAGAGGATGATGAACAGCGCGGCAATACCCACGCTCACCATCAGCCGCCTTTTCTGCGTGCGTTCATGCTCCACCTGCCCGCGGATCTGTTCCAGCTCGTTGACAAAGGGCATCTTGGAGAGCACGGTGATATCACGGGCCGTCAGGGTCGAGTCTTTTTTCTGAAAATAGAGGAACCGGAACTGGCGGGAGCGTTCGGAATCGCCATGCTTTTCATACAGTTCGGCGAGCTTACGGCACGCACGGGTTTCTTCGTCCGACGAACCTGTGGCACGCGCCTTCTCCAGAAGTTGCTCCTCTATGCCGACGGCCTCAGCCAGTTTTCCCGCCGCTTCCAGGGATTCCGCCTGTGCCGACAATGCTATCAGTTCGAGACGTGCGGAGTGCATGGAACCGGGATGTGTCAGCTTTCCGGCTTCGGAAAAGAGAGTTGCCGCACGGTCATAATCACCTTTTATATATGCCAGCAAACCGTCGGCATACTTGCGTGCGAAGTCGCGGAAAGGAACATCGGCCGGAATCTTGGCCGCTTCCAACGAAGTCACGGCCTTTGGGATACGCCCTTTTTCAGGATTGTCAAAAAAGAGCTGTCCCATATTCAGGAACGCCACCATTGACACCTCATATTTTCCGGTGGCGATTCCCGCGGCAAGCGCCTTGTCGAGATAATCCCAACATTCCTTTGAAAATATGTTCTTGCCATACATCATATTGCAACCCAGATACACCCCGCCGATGTTCAGATATACAAAGGCCAGATTTTCCCTGAAATCGTTTTCACGGCTTATTTTCAGCGACTCTTCGAAGAGTTCCAGGGAGCGGGTGTAATCGAACATGAATGTCGCGTAAATATACCCCATGTTGGTCAGGGCGCGCGACAATGTCTCTTTGTCCTCTTCCGATCGGGCGCTCCCGCGCAGACGGTCCACCACCACCGAGTAGCACACCAACGCACTGTCGGATGAATTACGGACGTCAAAGCCCTCCCCCATCTTCATAAGCTTATCAGCCGGAAGTCCTTGCCAACGCGAATACAGGGTTACCGGTGAATCTGCGGCGGCTCCCCGGCAGTTTTCATGCGTCAGCAAAAGTATAACCGTGACGATACAATAGGTCAGGATTCTTTTCATGATGCAGGTTCAAATAAGATTAGGGGTTATTTCATTTTGACGGTTACGGGTCTGGACTCGCGATTCATGCGGTCCACGCCGGTGACGGCGAAGGTGCTCCCCCTGCTGTCTTCCGAGAGGGAGACGGAGGTGTAGGGCGTGATGGAGATTATGGCTTCGGAGTTGTCGATGTCATGCTTTTCGCCGGGCAGGAACTGGTAGACCACATATTTCACCACGTCGGCGGAAGCCTCCCTGCGGCCGCGCTCAGGGGCGTCCCATTCGAGGAACACTTTGCCGTCGCGGCGCGATATGGCAACGTCCTCCGGCACGGCGACACTCACTTCCGGACCGAAAGCCGGCGGCAGGGCCAGCGTGTTCTGGTATTTCTTTTCAAGGGCGTCGCGCGCCCCTTTGTAGTTGTCCACCACCCAGTAACCGTGCCACCAAACGTTGCCGGAGACATTGGGATACTGTCGGCTGAGTTCTATCTTAGTCCGGAGCTCGTCAGGCCGGCCGGCCTGCGTGTCGCGCTGGTTCATGGTGCGCTGCACGTCCTGGCCTATGTAGAGCTGCGCGTTCTCGATGTTGTCGTTCCACCATTTTATGAGCTTGCGCGAAGAGGCGGCCTTGTGGTCCAGTTCCCAGTAAAGCTGCGGCGCAACGTAGTCCACCCATCCCTTTTTGTCCCAAAGGAGGATGTCGGCGTAGAGGCCGTCGTAGTTCTGCAGGCCGTTGGTTTCGGAACCGCGCGGGTCGTTCTTCTTGTTGCGCCAGATGCCGAAGGGGCTGATGCCGAAGCGCACCCAGGGTTTGGTGCGGCGTATGGTGTAGTGAAGTTGTTCTATGAGCATGTCCACGTTGTGGCGACGCCAGTTACCCTTGTCCTGCCCTTTGCCGAACTTGGCATAGCTTGCGGCGTCGGCGTTGAAGGGCGTTTTGCCGGGATAGGGATAGAAGTAGTCGTCTATGTGAATGGCGTCTACGTCATAGCGACTCACGATGTCGCGCACCACGTCGCAGATGAAGTCGCGGTTTTCCTGATACGCAGGGTCGAAAAATACTTTGCCGTCATATTTGAAGAAGCGGTGCGGCTCCTTTTTCGAGATATGGTCGGCGGGAAGCGTGGCCGGCGTCACGGAGACGCGGTAGGGGTTAATCCACGCGTGGAACTCCATGCCGCGTTTGTGGGCTTCCTCGATGGTGAACTCCATGGGGTCCCACATCGGCGAGGGAGCTTTGCCTCGGCGCCCGGTGAGGTACTGCGACCAATCTTCGAGGTCGCTCTTGTAGAGGGCGTCGGCCATGGGACGCACCTGGAATATCACGGCGTTGCAGCCGGCTTTTTCGAGGGCATCGAGCTGTTTTACAATGAATTGCTTGGCCTGGTCGGTGGACATCCGGGCGTAGTTCACAGGGCCGATGACATGAAGCCAGGCACCGCGGAACTCGCGTTTCGGAGCCGTATTAATATTTTCGGCGGCTACGCTCCCCGTCAGGGCAGCGGCTGCCATCAGAAGTGTCATCAGTAATTTTTTCATATTTGCAAAGATAATGCACACCGCCCGTTTTTGCAAGCTCCGCGATGCTAAAAATTGCAAATTCCGTAGGTACACGCTCCAAACGATCCTATGTCCCGGAACTTTCAAAAGGATGCATAAGCATCTTTTGGGAAAAATTGCGGGGCGGGAGGGTTGAAAATTGCGGAAATTTTGTTAAATTTGCAAATCCTCCCCTCGCTTAATTTTTTACCCGGAATAAATGGATTTTTTAAGAGACTGGTTCGAGGCTTTCATGGCGGACATCAACAGCCTTGACGTTACGTTCAGCAACTCGCTGTTCCGCCTGCTGCTGAGCATGTTGTTGGGTATGTGTGTGGGTTACGAGCGCAAGCGCAAGGGGCAGATAGCCGGCGTGCGCACGTTCGCGCTCATGTCCGTCGGTGCCTGTCTGGCCATGCTGCTTTCTATTTACGTACCGCAGGTCTACCTGGGCCTCAAGAACGGCGACCCGTCGCGCATCGCGGCGCAGGTGATAACAGGCGTCGGCTTCATAGGCGGCGGCGCCATGATACAGACCAAAGGTGCCGTGCGCGGACTCACCACCGCCGCCGGTATATGGATTACCGCCATCATAGGGATGGCGGTGGGTGTCGGCATGTACCAGGGCGCCCTGCTGGCTACGTTCATCTGCATGATAATCCTTGTCACCGTGGAGCGCTACGAACATTCGCGCCACATAGGACAGGAAAGCAAGGTGCTGAACGTTGTGGTGGACGATATAGTGTCGGACATCGCCCCTTACCGCAAACTCTTCACACAACGCAAACTGCATCTCTCCACCTTCTACATAGACTATGACTACGACGCCAAACGCACGGTCATAAACTTCGTGGTGCTCGTCCCCACCCGCAGCAACATCCTCCCCGTAATAGCTGAACTGCGCGGCCTGGCACGCACCAAGTCCATCACCCTTTCAAGCCAAATTGAACTATGATACTGCTCACAGCCCAAACCACCGAACATCTCGTGAACGGCCTGCTTTCCGACCTTGCGCTCGTGCTGCTGCTGGCCGCCGTGGCCACCTTGCTCTGCAAGAAGCTCCGGCAGCCGGTGGTACTCGGATATATCGTGGCCGGATTCCTGGCCAGCCCCAACTTCGTGTTCCTCCCCTCCATCTCGTCGCTGTCCAACATCGAGGTGTGGGCGCAGGTGGGAATCGTGGTGCTGATGTTCACCCTCGGCGTGGAGTTCAGTTTCAAGAAGCTGATGCGGTCGGGCAGCTCGGCGGCCATCACGGCCTTCATCATCATAGCGGGGATGACCTTCGCCGGCTTCGGCGTGGGACGTCTGTTGCATCTCGACACCATCAACTGCATCTTCCTGGGAGGCATGATTTCCATGTCATCGACCACCATCATCCTCAAGGCGCTCTCCGACCTTGGACTGAGGCAGAAGCGCTTCGCCTCGCTGGTGCTGGCGGTACTCATTATCGAAGACCTCTTCGCGGTGCTGATGCTGGTGCTGCTCTCCTCCATAGCCGTGGGCAACGTGGAGGGTACCGAACTGCTCTTCTCCGTGGGAAAGCTGCTTTTCTTCCTTATAATATGGTTCGTGGCCGGAGTTTACCTGCTGCCGGGATTCCTGAGCAAGATACGCGGTTACCTCAACGACGAGACGCTGCTGGTGTGCTCCATGGGACTCTGCTTCGCCATGGCGGTGTTCTCGGTGATGTGCGGTTTCTCGCTCGAGCTCGGGGCCTTCGTCATGGGTTCGGTGCTGGCCGGAACCATGGCGGCAGAGCGCATCGACAAGGTGGTGAAACCCATCAAGGACCTCTTCGGCGCCGTCTTCTTCATCTCCGTGGGAATGATGGTGCAGCCGGCTGTCATCGGGCAGTACTGGGGGCAGATACTGCTGCTCGCCTGTGTGGTTATTGTAGGAATGATAGTTTTCGGAACGGTAGGTATGCTCGTCACCGGACAGTCGCTGAAGGTGGCCATGGAGAGCGGTTTCACCCTCACGCAAATCGGTGAGTTCTCCTTCATCATCGCCTCTCTGGGTATGAGCCTCCGGGTGCTCGACGCTTCGCTCTACCCCATCATCGTAGCCGTCTCGGTGATAACTATTTTCACGACGCCCTACTTCATAAAACTGGCCGACCCGGCCTACCGCTCGCTGGAGAAACGGCTTCCCAAGCCCTTCAAGGAGTTCCTGCGGCGCTACAGCGAGCGACAGCAGCACAGCGACAACCGCCGGCAGGTGTGGAAAGAGATACTGATGCAGAACCTCTGGCGCGTGGTGCTCTATTCCGTAATCCTGACAGCCATAATCCTGGTGTCGCTGCAATGGCTGTTCCCTGCCCTCGAAGGGCTCATTCCCGACGGCTACGGCAAACCTTTGGCCATGTTGATAACGCTCGTTGCCATGTCCCCCTTCATCTTGGCGCTGGCACGCAGCAACACGCGCCGCGCCGAGGAGATGGCCGGCTCCTTCGAGGTGCCGCTCATCGCCGTCAGGATAATACGCATGGCTCTCGCGCTCCTCTTCCTGGTCTACTTCGTCTCGATGGCGTACACCTCCACCATAGGCTGGATAGTGGGCGGAGTGGCCTTCTTCATCATCATAGTCTTCGCCTCCAACCGACTCATGAAGCGCTATGACCGCATGGAACAGAAGTTCATGGACAACCTCAACATTCGCGAAAACACTCGTCTCGGCCTCAACAACAACCTTGTGGACGACATTCACCAGGCTTACATAGAGGTAGGGCGCGGCGCCACCTTCATAGGGGAACGGCTGAGCAATTCGGGGCTGCGCGACCGCTTCGGCGTCAGCATATCCAGCATTCAGCGCGGGCAGGTGATGATGCCGCTCCCGTCGGGCAACACTCGCATCTTCCCCGGCGACATCCTCGGCGTCATCGGTACCGACGACCAGATAAAGCAACTCAACGACGTACTGGAAGCCGAGACACGCAGCTACGAGGCGAAGGTGACACCCACGCCGGAGGTCTCCCTGCGCTCCATCCTGCTGTCGATAAACTCTCCCATCATAGAGAAACCGCTGGCCGAGACCGACCTGCGCGGCGACTACTACTGCATACTGGTGAAGGTGCAGCGCGCCGACGGCGAGTTCGTCCCCGTTGACCCCGAAACGGTGCTCCACGCCGGCGACCGCATCTGGGTAGTGGGCGACGAATCGCAGTTCGCCCGCATGAAATGATGCAAAGCATTTTGGAGTGTCGCGGATTTTTCGTAATTTTGCACCGAAGTTGTTTCGACTTATTTCTTTGTTAATATTTCGTCATATTTTTGGATGGATTTCCATTCGTGAAGATGGAGCGATGCGGGCATCGCGACTGATAAACGAAGGGGAAGACGCCAAAAAGATGGCGGAAGATTGCCAAAGAGAAGATATTTTTAGATTAATTCACCTTCGTAAATAAGTCGAAACAACTTCGGCGACAAATCAGCTAACCCATACACTTCATAATATTGGAAACTATAATCATACTGGACTGCGGTTCGCAATACACACAGCTCATAGCGCGGCGCGTGCGCGAGCTCAACACTTATTGCGAAATCGTGCCCTTCAACAAATTTCCGGCTGACCGCCGGGACATTATCGGCGTCATCATCTCCGGCAGCCCTTTCTCGGTCAACGATCCCCAGGCGTGCCAGATAGACCTCACGCAGCTGCGCGGCCGCTATCCCCTGCTCGGCGTATGCTACGGCGCGCAGTACCTCGCCTCGCAGGCCGGCGGTAAAGTGGAATCGGCCGACACACGCGAATACGGCAAAGCGCTGCTTGTAAGCCACGACGACAGCGACCCGCTGATGCACGGAGTACGCGACAACTCCGTGGTGTGGATGAGCCACGGCGACTCCATCACCGACACCCCCGACAGCTTCCACAACGTAGGTTCCACCGCCGACGTGCGCAACGCCGCCTTCCGCATCGATGGCGAGCAGACCTGGGGCCTCCAGTTCCACCCCGAAGTCTATCACAGCGAAGACGGAATGGTCATCCTCTCCAACTTCGTGAAAAACATCTGCGGCTCGCGCCAGGACTGGACCCCCGATTCCTTCATTGAAAGCACCGTAAGCCAGCTGCGCGAGAAACTCGGCGACGACAAGGTGGTGCTCGCCCTCTCCGGCGGCGTGGATTCCACCGTGGCCGCCGTGCTCCTTAACCGCGCCATCGGCAAAAACCTCACCTGCATCTTCGTGGACAACGGCCTGTTGCGCTACCACGAGTTCGAGGACGTGCTGCGCAGCTACACCGCCGACATGGGCCTCAACGTGATAGGAGTGGACGCCAAAGAGCACTTCTACAAGGCTCTCGAAGGCGTAACCGACCCCGAAAAGAAACGCAAAATCATCGGCAAGGGATTCATCGACATCTTCGACCGCGAAGCCAAGAAACTCGACGGCATCAAGTGGCTGGCGCAAGGCACCATCTACCCCGATGTCATCGAAAGCCTCTCGATCACCGGCATGACCATCAAGAGCCACCACAACGTGGGCGGTCTGCCCGAAAAGATGTCGCTCAAGCTGGTGGAACCGCTCCGCCTGCTCTTCAAGGACGAAGTGCGCCGCGTGGGCCGTGCACTCGGCATATCCCCCACCCTCATCGGCCGTCACCCTTTCCCCGGCCCCGGACTCGGCGTGCGCATCCTCGGCGACATCACCCCGGGAAAAGTGCGTATCCTTCAGGAAGCCGACCACATCTACATTCAGGGATTGCGCGACTACGGCCTCTATGACAAGGTATGGCAGGCCGGCACCATC
>ERZ780207.1013-NODE-1013-length-26252-cov-4.759629_pt1 | contig 26252 bp, 21 predicted proteins | sample MGYA00510977_ERZ780207 | MGnify/ENA primary metagenome ERZ780207 (study PRJEB29588, sample SAMEA2151383) | human gut metagenome | biome: human gut; feature: human-associated habitat; material: faeces | place: Denmark | collected 2008/2010 ...
GTTGACATAGAAGCCGGACTCATCTGCGCCTGCCACAGGGCTTTTGACCAGCTCGTTAATATCTCAGGCAACTCGGTAATCGTAGCTAAAGGAGGTACCAACGGCGCCGGCATCGGTACCGGTTATCACAGCAACGCGCTTACCGGAAGCATTGCTGAATCCGTAGACGTTACCGGTGTCCAGGCAGGTGTAACTGCTAAACAATCCCAAGGCTATACATACGCTCAGGCCATCGGCTATGGAGTGCTTGACACTTCTCGCGAAGGCTTAGACCTGGATCCGACCTTCACGGTTGCCGGTAATGAAATTCCCGCTCCCAAAGTGCAGCAGTAACGAACCGTTTTTTCGACCGGATAAGAGAAGCTCCCGCCGGCGCGTGCGTCAGCGGGAGCTTTTTCCGTGGCAAAAATAGCGGAGCCGCCGGGCTTTTCCTTGTGGGGAAACGCCGGCGGCTTGCGCAAATTAACAGCATTACCCGGTTGCCTGGACCGGTGTTCTGTTTGGAGAGGGAAGCCTCTTCTCCCTCATGCTTTTGTATGGTTGTCATGACCCGTGCGTGGCACGTTTTTTGTCCTGTTCCGGATATCGGCCGGTGGCCCCGATTCATATCCGGACACAAAAGTAGGGCATCGCCCCGGCTCTGCAAAATTTACTCCGGCATTTTTGACGAATACCACCGCATTTTTGACGAACCTCCGTTTCTGGCGCCATCGGATCGGCGCCGCTCCCTAATAACCACAGCGGGGATGCCGTGTCCGGCTTCCCCGCTGTGGTTGTGTTGCGGCGCTGTTGCGGTTACTTTTCGCGCATGAAAATCTGGACGGGGGTGCCGTGGAAGTCCCAGTGTTCGCGGATTTTGTTCTCCAGGAAACGGCGGTACGGCTCCTTGACCCACTGCGGCAGGTTGCAGAAGAAGACAAACGTAGGCACCACGGCGTCTTTCAGCATCGTGATGTATTTGATTTTCACGAACTTGCCTTTGTTGGAAGGTGGTGGTGTCACGGCTATGACATCGAGCATGTAGGTGTTTAGCTGTGATGTGGGGATTGTGCGCGTGCGGTTCTTGTAGACTTCCACCGCGGTTTCGAGCACCTTGAAGATGCGCTGTTTCGTCAGCGCCGAGGTAAAGAGGATGGGGAAGTCGGTGAAAGGGGCGAAGCGGTCGCGGATGGCGCTCTCGAACCGGCGCTGCGACTCGAGGCTCTTGTCTTCCACCAGGTCCCACTTGTTGACGCACACCACCAGGCCCTTGCGGTTGCGCTGTATGAGGCCGTAGATGTTGGCGTCCTGCCCTTCGATGCCGCGCGTTGCGTCAATCATCAGTATGCAGACGTCGGCGGCTTCTATCGAGCGGATGGAACGGATTACGGAGTAGTATTCTATGTCTTCGTTGACCTTCTGCTTGCGGCGAATGCCGGCGGTGTCCACGAGGTAGAAGTCGAAGCCGAACTTGTTGTAGCGGTGGTAGATGGAGTCGCGTGTGGTTCCGGCTATGTCGGTGACGATGTGGCGCTCTTCGCCGATGAAGGCGTTTATGAGCGACGATTTGCCGGCGTTCGGTCGGCCTACGATTGCGAATTTGGGTATATCCTCCCCCACGTTCTCGTCGGGCTGCGGGTCGGGCATGTCGCGCACTATCTCGTCCAATAGGTCGCCGGTCCCGCTGCCGTTGGCGGCCGACACCTCGAAGGGGTCGCCCAGCCCGAGGCCGTAGAACTCCGGTATGTTGTAGCGCGCGTCGCCGATGTCCTCCTTGTTGGCGACCACTATGACGGGTTTCTTGGAGCGGCGCAGGATGGCGGCCACATGGTCGTCGAGGTCGGTGACGCCGTTGGAGGCGTCTACAACGAATAGGATGACGTCGGCCTCTTCGATGGCGATGTTCACCTGTTTGTTGATTTCCTCCTCGAAGACATCTTCGGAGTTTACCACCCAACCGCCGGTGTCGACGATTGAGAATTCCTGTCCGCACCAGTCCACTTTGCCGTACTGGCGGTCGCGCGTGGTGCCGGCGGTGGGGTCCACGATGGCGCGGCGTGTCTGCGTCAGGCGGTTGAAGAGGGTGGATTTGCCCACGTTGGGGCGTCCTACTATTGCTATCAGTCTGCTCATTTTATGTATCTTGCATGCCTCGCGGGCACACCGTAAAGTTTAGTTTTATTCTATATATCCGAAGGCGCGGAGCTTATTCTCGCGGTTGCGCCAGTCTTTCTCCACCTTCACGAAGAGTTCGAGGTAGATTTTCTTGTCGAAGAAGCGTTCGAGGTCTTCGCGTGCTTCGATGCCGACGCGTTTGATTTTCTCGCCTCCCTTGCCTATGAGGATGCCTTTCTGCGAGTCGCGTTCCACGTAGATGACGGCCATGATGTGGATGGCACGTTCCTTTTCCTCGAATTTCTCGACCAGCACTTCGGTGCTGTATGGGATTTCCTTGTCGTAGTTCAGCAGGAGTTTTTCGCGGATTATCTCGGTGACGAAGAATCGGGCCGGTTTGTCGGTGAGGGCGTCCTTGCCGAAGAAAGGGGGCGACGGGGGCAGCAACTCAACGATGCGGGCCTTGAGGTTGTCTATGTTGAAATGCTCGGTGGCCGATGTCGGGAAAATCTCGGCGTTCGGGAGGCGCCGGTGCCAGCGGTCAACTATCTTTTCGAGGTCGTCGTTCCCCTTAAGTAGGTCTATCTTGTTGATAACCAGCAGTACTGGCACTTTCTCCTTGGCCACGCGATCCAGGAAGTCCTTGTTTTTCTCCGGATCTTCCACCACGTCGGTGACGTATAGGAGGATGTCGGCGTCGGTGAGGGCGCCTTCGGAGAACTCGAGCATTGATTCCTGGAGTTTATATTTGGGTTTGAGCACGCCCGGGGTGTCGGAATATACTATTTGGTATTCCGGGGTGTTGACGATGCCCATGATGCGGTGGCGTGTGGTCTGCGCCTTTGAGGTGATGATGGAGATACGTTCCCCCACGAGGTCGTTCATCAGTGTTGACTTGCCTACATTGGGGTTACCTACGATATTTACGAAACCGGCGCGGTGCGGCGTTGCGGGAGTAATTTCTTCAGCCATAATTAATAAGTTTAAAAGTCGGCGGGGCTATGAGGGCGTCTTCGTGCGCTCTCGCCCCACAGACTAAACGCGGAAGCGGGGGTGAAGGTTTAAGCGGGGCGGGTTGAGAAACGGCCGTGCGGCGGCAAAGGGAAGCCGCCCCACGGTCGTTGTTCCATATCGTCAAGCTTACGCGGTGGGGGAATGGTCCTCTGCGCCGCCGCGGCTTGCTGTCGTTGCTTCGTGGCCTGTCTTAAGCCTCCTTACCCTCTTCTTTGGAAGCCCCTTCCTTTGGGTCGATGGCCCAGATGAGGTACATTGCGCCCCAGGTGAAGCCGGCTCCGAAGGCCGTCATCATTATGCGGTCGCCCTTATGCAGACGGTTTTTGAACTCGTCGAGGCAAAGGGGAATCGATGCCGCCGAGGTGTTGCCGTATTTCTGAATGTTTACGAGCACCTTTTCCGGGGCGAGGTCTATGCGGTTGGAGATGGCTTCGATGATTCGGAGGTTGGCCTGGTGCGGCACCAGCCAGTCCACATCCTCTTCGGTGAGGCGGTTGCGCTTCATCACCGAGATGGTGGAGTACAGCATGTCGCGCACGGCGTTCTTGTAGACCACCCTGCCGTCCTGCCAAACGAAGTGCTGGTGGTTGTCCACGGTTTCGTGGGAGGCGGGGAGCACGCTGCCGCCGGCGGGCATGACGAGGTGGGGGAGGCCTGAGCCGTCGATGTGGAACTCACCGTCTATGATACCCACCGGTTCGTCGGTAGGCTCTACGAGTACCGCTCCGGCGGCGTCGCCGAAGAGGGGGCAGGTGGCGCGGTCGGTATAGTCGGTCATTGAAGACATCATTTCGGCGGCCACGACGATGACCTTTTTATAGAGGCCGGAGACAATGTATGCCTTGGCGGCCTGGAGAGTCACCAGGAATCCGGCGCAGGCGCCCTGTATGTCGTAGGCGTAGGCGGTGTGGTCCATTCCGCAACGGTGTGCGATGACCGAGGCGGTGGAGGGGAAGCGGTAGTCCGGGTTCGACGTGGCGCAGATGAGGAGGTCTATTTCTTCCGGTTTGGTGCCGGTCTCCGCCAGGAGTTTCTTCACTGCCTGTTCGCCGAGGTAGCTTGAGCCTTCACCCTCTTTCTTGAGGATATGGCGCTCCTTGATGCCGACGCGCGAGGTTATCCACTCGTCGTTGGTGTCCACCATTTCGGAGAGCATCTCGTTGTCAAGGATGTCGTCGGGGACGTAGGATGCGATACCACTGATTTTCGCGTTCATAATTAGCGAGCTGTGTGTTGAAAGTATAACAGATTGTAAAACAAGGGGGCAACGCCACAGTGACGTTGCCTGCGGACCCGCGGCGTGCGGCAGGGGCAGCTGTATGCGCCAACGCTCTTCACCGCGTTATGGGCCGTGTGCCGGAACCGTGGTTCGCTGGCACTGCGGCCTCGGTGAAGAGCTGTCGTGGCGTCAGACTCTGCGGCGGCTTGCCGGGCTGCCGTTTCCGGCAACACGGATTAGTCCAGATCCTTCTCGATAGCCATTTTGCCGCGATAGTAGCCGCATTCGCCACAAACCGTGTGGTAAATGTGCCATGCGCCGCAATTGGGGCAGATTGCGAGTGTCGGGATCAGAGCCTTGTCGTGTGTACGACGTTTTGCCGTGCGGGTATGCGATTGTCTGCGTTTAGGATGTGCCATTTTTATTTAGCTTTTAATTGTTATTTTTGTTCGTTTATTTTACTGCGGGAAGTCGCGTGTGCGCCGCATGGTGGCGCCGGCGCGGGTCCCTATATATTAATAATGTGTGGCGCACGGCGTGCGTGTGCCTCCATATTACTGTTTAGCGCTCAGGAAACGGGTCCGTCTTCCTCCTGTGTCGGGTCATCGTCATCGCTGTCGGCGCCGAGGCTGCGGAGGCGTTCGGCCATTTCGGGGTTACAGCGGCCCGGGGCGTGGTGTTTCTGCAGCGGGATGCAGAGCATCAGCGTGGTGTAGATGACAGGCTCCACGTCGAGGATTGTCTGGCGCTCGGGGAGCACCAGGATGTTGTCGGCCGAGTCGTCGAACTCCAGGCCGTAGCGCACCTGAAGGTCGTAGGTGGTGTCCACCGGAATCTCCAGCGGGTCGAGACAACGGTCGCAGGGCACGGCGAGACTGCCTTTGCATACGAATCGCAGCGAGAAGATGTCGCCGCGGCGGCGTATGTGCAGCGTCACCTGCACGTCACAGTGCAACACGTCACAGTTTTCCATGTCGGAAAACAATGTGGTGTCGCACGTAAAGACGCGCTCATGCTCCCCCTCGGAGAGCGAAGCGAGTCTAACCTCATATTGCGAAGAACTTCCCAATTTCAAGTCGGTTTTAAAAAAGTGCCACAAAGTTAGTCAGAATCTGTGTATCTACCAACGATTTGAGGAAATTTTTTAATTGCGGGGTGTTAAAAAAGACGAAAAACGGGGTTTGCGGGGCGCATAAAAAAGGGAATAAGGGCGGAAAAGGGGATATGGCGGAAAAATATGTTATAAAACATATTGATTTGAGGAACGCGGTTGGTGAAAATTTTGTACTTTTGTGCAACCTATTAAATCAAAGACTCTATATGGCAAAAGTAAAAGGAGCAATTACCGTGAATAAAGAGCGATGCAAAGGGTGCAACCTTTGCGTCGTGGCCTGCCCTACGGGCACACTGGCGCTACAGCCTAACGAAGTAAACGACCGCGGATACCACTTCGCATACATGGCGAATCCGGACAAATGCACCGGATGCTGCTCATGCGCATGGGTATGCCCGGACGCCTGCATCGAGGTGTACCGCGTCAAGGTGGAAGCCTGAAGGTCCCTTTCACATCCAGCCCCGCTCTAACATCAATTCTTTTCTTTTGAAAAACCGATTCTCCCGGGGCGTTTAAACAACATTTTTCAACTACCAACATTTTACCCGTAAAAAGACAAATCTCACTAATATGGAAGAGGTAAGACTCATGAAGGGGAACGAGGCCATTGCCCACGCAGCTATCCGCTACGGTTTCGACGGATACTTCGGATACCCTATCACCCCCCAGTCAGAAGTACTCGAAACGCTTGAAGAGCTAATGCCCTGGGAAACCACCGGCATGACAGTGCTCCAGGCTGAAAGCGAAGTGGCCGCCATCAACATGGTATACGGCGGCGCCGCCTCAGGCAAGGCGGTTATGACTTCATCCTCGTCGCCCGGCGTTTCCCTCAAGCAGGAAGGCATCTCCTACATAGCAGCCGCATCGCTGCCCGCTCTCATCCTCAACGTAATGCGCGGAGGCCCCGGCCTCGGCACCATCCAGCCCTCGCAGGCCGACTATTTCCAGGCTACCAAAGGCGGCGGCCACGGCGACTACCACCTCATAGTGCTCGCCCCCTCCACCGTTCAGGAAATGGTTGACTTCGTAGGCCTCGGAATGGACCTCGCATTCAAATACACCAACCCCTCGATGATCCTCGCCGACGGTATCGTAGGCCAGATGATGGAAAAAGTGGTCCTCCCCGAGCAGCGTCCGCGCCGCACCGAAGAGGAAATCCGCAAGCAGTGCCCCTGGGCTGCCGACGGACGTAAAGGCGGTCGCAAACGCAACGTCATCACTTCGCTGGAACTCGAATCCTCCAAGATGGAAGTCATCAACGAAGCCCTCCAGGCACGCTACCGCGAAATAGAAAAGAACGAGACACGCTGGGAAGAAATCGGCGTAGAAGACGCCGACTACCTGATCGTAGCCTTCGGTACAGTGGCCCGTATCTGCGCCAAAGCACAGGAACTCGCCGCCGAAAAGGGCATCAAGGTAGGCATCGTCCGCCCCATCACACTGTGGCCCTTCCCCACCGAGGCTATCAATAAAGCAGCCCAGGGTAAGAAAGGCATCCTCTGCGTAGAGCTCAACGCCGGGCAGATGATAGAAGACGTGCGCCTCGCCGTCCACGACTCCCTCCCCGTAGAACACTTCGGCCGCATGGGCGGTATCATCCCCAGCCCCGAAGAAGTGCTCGTGGCACTCGAGAACAAAATCATCAACAAGTAAGAACCGCTAACCTCACTGGAAATAAATGGAAACCAACGATATAATCTGTCCGGAGAACAAGGTCTACGCAGCACCTGAGCTCCTTGAACAAGTCCACATGCACTATTGCCCCGGATGCAGCCACGGCGTTATCCATAAACTCGTGGCAGAGGTAATAGCCGAAATGGGCCTCACCGAAAAAACAATTGGCGTCTCGCCGGTAGGTTGCGCCGTCTTCGCATACAACTACATCGATGTAGACTGGGTGGAAGCCGCACACGGCCGCGCTCCCGCCGTAGCCACAGCTATCAGCCGCCTGTGGCCGGAAAACGTGCTCTTTACATACCAGGGCGACGGAGACATGTCGGCCATCGGTACCGCAGAATCCATCCACGCCGCCAACCGCGGTGAAAACATCGTGATGATCTTTGTCAACAACGCCATCTACGGTATGACCGGCGGCCAGATGGCCCCGACCACCCTCGTAGGCCAGAAGACAGCCACCACCCCCTACGGGCGCCGCATCGACCTGAACGGACACCCCCTCGAAATCACAAACCTCATGGCCATCCTTGACGGTACCTGCTACGTGACACGCCAGGCAGTGCACACCCCCGCCGCCGTGCGCAAGACCAAAGCCGCCCTCAAGAAAGCCTTCGAAAACGCCGTCGCCAAGAAAGGTACCAGCGTAGTAGAAGTAGTGGCAACCTGCAACTCGGGCTGGAAACTCTCCCCCGAAAAAGCAAACGAATGGATGGTAGAACACATGTTCGAGAAATATCCCCTCGGAGACCTTAAAAACGAGTAAAACAACAAGAAGACCATGAAACAAGAAATAATCATAGCCGGCTTCGGCGGCCAGGGCGTGCTCTCAATGGGCAAAATCCTCGCTTACTCAGGACTGATGGACGACAAGGAAGTAACATGGATGCCCTCTTACGGACCCGAACAGCGCGGCGGTACAGCCAACGTCACCGTAATCCTCAGCGACGAACGCATCTCCTCCCCCGTGCTCGACAAATATGACATCGTAATCGCCCTTAACCAGCAGTCGCTCGACAAGTTCGCCCCCAAAGTTAAACCCGGCGGCATCCTCATATACGACACCAACGGTATCCACAACCGCCCGCAGCGCGACGACATCACCATCTACCCCATCGATGCAATGGAAGCAACGCTGGAAATCGGCAACTCCAAGGCTTACAACATGGTGGTAATGGGCGCCCTGCTCGAAGCCATGAGCTACAAACTCCCGATGGAGAACGTCATCAAGGGTCTGAAGAAATCCCTGCCCGAGCGTCACCACAAACTGATACCTCTCAACGAGAAAGCCATAGAAAAAGGACGCGAGCTACTCCACTAATCGTTCGCTCTTTTACGACCCACAGCGAGACTCCCCCTTCGGGAGCCTCGCTTTTTCACACCCGTCCGCAAATCCGACGTTATTCTATGGGTAGCCGTCCGTCACGTTTGCGACGGCATTCCCGGAGGGGTGGAGCGACTGCCGAAAAGAGGTCTCCGTCCTGAGTCCGGAAGTCGTGCATCACTCCCGTTACCTTGCAATCCGGAGGGAGAGCATAAGAAGGTCTTGTACTGTTCCTGTACTGTTTAGGTGGCCGATATTCCGTTATGGCAAGTAGCCGCAGTCTGAACTATTTTGCCGGGTACAGAAATGCAGACCCGGGAGGGTTGCAGAAAGTGATTTTCAGAAGGGAAAGGCGCAGCATTTTCGGGCTTTCGCACCCGAAGATTTGCAATCAATTGAGCGGCAGCGTGTTCTACGGGCCGCATCTGATAATATGCGATGTCTTGAGGTATTATGCTAAGCATATTAACATTTTGTTTACACGCATATAACATTTATGTAATAAACCGGGAGTAATTTTGCAGCATAAAATCACATTATTATCGAATGAAACGCATCTCGCTGCTTATTCTTGGTACACTCGTTCTTCTCCCTGCATTCGGGCGCGAAATACAAGGTACGGTTATTGATTCGTCGACCGGAGAGGTTCTCATCGGAGTCACTGTCCATGTGAAAGAAGAGGCTAAATCAGGCACAACCACAGGGCTTGACGGGACATTCAAGCTCACTACTGATCTCAAAAATCCAGAACTGATATGTTCATATCCTGGTTATGTAACGCAATTAATATCTGAATCAGGGCATTCACCTCTCACCATCAAGATGACCGAATCCATCGCACAGCTTTCCGAAGTGGTGGTAACGGCGTCGGCAAAAAACACAGAGTCTGGAGCCCGCATGATTGAGCGGAACTCTATGAATGTGGTCAACGTAATTAGTGCCCGCGCTATGGAACTTTCTCCGGACGTCACCGTGGGTAACATCATACAGAAGATGTCTGGAGTCACGACCGAGCGCAATTCGTCGGGCGAAGGTCAGTATGCCATCCTCCGGGGCATGGACAAACGTTACAACTATACGTTGGTAAACGGGGTAAAAATACCAAGTCCCGACAACAAAAACCGCTTTGTTCCGCTGGATCTGTTTCCCTCTGAAATACTTGACCGCATAGAGGTATATAAGTCAATGATGCCTAATCTGGAAGGTGACGGAATCGGAGGAGCCGTTAATCTTGTGATGAAGGAAGCCCCGTCACAGCGTATGCTTCATGCCGACATCACTACAGGCTACAACGCGCTTTACTTCAGCCGCGATTTTCTGTCGTTCAACCATGGTGCCATACAACGCAAATCGCCTAACGAGATAAAGGGCACAAGCGGCGACTATGGCGTAACTGATAAAGATTTCAACAATTCCGCCTTGCGTGTGAGAACCGCACGTCCCTGGCCCGACATACTGGCAGGTATCTCTTACGGCGACCGTTTTTTCGACAGTCGGTTTGGATTGATAGCCTCGGTAAGTTATCAGAATCTGAATCGCGGCAAGAACAGCGACTGGTATTACCGTTCAGCCTACATGACTAACGGCGTAGAACGCCGGGAATATTCTGAAAACCGTCAGCGCCTGGCCATACACGGCAAGCTCGACTATGTGATTTCACCTCAGCATAAACTCTCTTGGTATGCGGGATGGCTCACCATGACCAACGAGCAGACCCGACAGGCGCAGGACGACAAAGCCGCATCTGTGCGTATGCGATGGAACCGTCAAGGAATTATCAGCACGACTCTCCAGGGCAACCATCTGTTTTTCAACGACCGGTTCCGGATTGACTGGAAAGGTGTATTTTCCAACGCCACCAACCTTACTCCCGACAACGCTACCGTATACATACAGGGCAACCATCTGGCCACGAGCAAAGCCGCCGTGCGCCGCTGGGAGCATAATTCCGATCGCGACTGGGCCGGATATGTGGATTTCTCATATCGGCCCGGCAACTGGGATTTCTCCATCGGAGGAATGTACCGTGCCAAGAAACGCAACAGTTTTTTCAACGAGTATACGTTCGATTCTGCCACAGGCACGGGGCATGTCCAGGTGTTCGGCCGGGACTGGGACAACCTGGACGGGATACAGATAACGCCACGCGAGTTCGGCAACGTGGGCGATCCTCTCAACTATGACGCCGACGAGAAGGTGGCGGCCGGATACGCAATGGCGAAACTTTCCCTTGAGGACTGGGAATTCATTGCCGGACTGCGCATGGAAAACACCAATCAGGGATATTCATTGAAATTCCCGCGCGACGTGGACCCGACAGGACGTCAGAAATATACCGACTGGTTGCCGAGCCTCCATGTAAAACGCATACTCACCGACCGTATGAACCTGCGCCTGAGCTATGCCCGCTCCATCAACCGTCCGAGTTTCTTCGAGATAGTGCCTTACAGCATCATAAACGAGGAGTATAAGGAAAAGGGAAATCCGGCGCTGAAGCATACCGTGGCCAACAACATCGACCTACGGTGGGAGTTCTTTCCGAAAGCATCCGAACAATTCATGGCCGGCCTCTTCTACAAGCACCTTCAGAATCCTATCGAATATGGACTTATCAACGAGGGACAGGACACCTATTACATGCCCATGAACATGGGCAACGCCAACAATATGGGTGTTGAAATCGACGTGCTGAAATATTTCAGCAAATTCGGTATCAAGGCCAATTATACATACACATATTCGCGCATCACCACCGACAAGCGCACGATGGCCGGAAACGACATAATCACCGTCCGGCAGAGCCGACCGCTTTTCGGTCAAGCTGCTCATGTGGCCAATCTTTCGCTCCTGTTCAAAGACACGAACAAAGGCTGGGACGCACAGATTACAGGAAGTTTCATCAGTCGGCGTCTTGCTCACGTGAGCAACTGGTACCGGAACGATATCTGGGAAAATGATTACTTCCGCATGGAGCTATCGGCCGAGAAGTCATTCAGATGCGGTGTATCGGTATTTCTGAAAGCCACAAATCTTCTCAACCTCCCTATGATAAGGTACTATCAGAAAGGGCCTCATACCGACAGTCTCACGGATGTGGAACGTATAGGCGGCAACGTGGTGGAGCGCAAAGAACGCTATGGACAGACCATCCTCCTTGGAGTGAGATTCAAACTGTAACAATTTCCGAATATAACCATACAATAATAATTTCATGCAGATAAAAAATTTACTATTCGTCGCCATGATTGGCGCAACAATGTCGCTTGCATCATGCAGCAGCGATAACTACGAGCCTGAGAATCCTTCGGCGAATACCGAAGTCACGGACACGGAAATGAAAGTGTCGGGCACCTGGAAGGCCGGTTCTGTAATCAAGCTCGACCGTCACCTTGTTATACCGGAGGGTGAAAGCCTCACAGTAGAGCCGGGAGTCAAGGTGATAGTCTCGACCGACGGTGTAGGCATAAACCACACTCCCGTCGAGATAATCGTGAAGGGCAACCTATATGTGCTGGGAAGCGAGGAGCAGCCCGTACTCTTCACCGTCGAGGAATCCAAACGCACGACATCCAACATATTCGCCGGGCTATGGGGAGGCATCGTAGCCACGGAAACGTGCAAGGAAATGGTGATTGACCATGCCGTAATCGAATACACGGGCGGGCAGGTGATTGAGGGGTCGCCGGCAGCCACAGCCGGAATCTACACAGCCGGAGATGACGCCTATCCTCAGATTACCACAACCAACATCAACGGCAAATACGTGATTACAAACTCCATAATCCGCAACGGATGGAGCGACGGCATCTATCTGATGGGCGGTTCGGTCATCATCTCGGGCAACACCTTTGCGGCCAACGGCTACAGCGGCGCCGAGGCCGTCAATATCAAGGCCGGCGTCAAGGTCGACATAGCCGGCAACATCATGTTCAGCCCCAATACCAACGGACTCAAGCTCTCCTCATCGGGGCAGAGCCAGACTCGTGGCCAGGCCATTGCCAATGCCTATAACAACACCATCATCAACGCCGGATGGCGTCGCGACGGCGAAAAGGGCGGATGCGTATATGTGGAGAAAAACTGTCTGGCCAACGTTGTGAACAACCTGATGGTGAACTGTAAGTTCCGCGCCATGACTCCAAATTACAAGAATCCGAATTCCTCCGATGCCGGATTTGACGACAAGTCGGTAATCGATTATAACATGTATGTATCCGGCTCGCAGAAAAGCCCGATTGTCTATCCCGAAGAAAGCAACGTGGCTTTCGCATACGAAGGCTATAACTACAAGCATAAGAGCTATAATCCCGCAGTCGACGCCCATAGCGTGATAGCAACTGAAATGAATCTCGTGAATCCTAAATTCGTCAATTTCGACATCAATGCCGTCGGTCTGACCGATTATGTCTATAATTCCGACTGGGACTTCCATCTGTCGCCGGACTCCCCTGCCCTCGGAGCCACCTCGGCCAAGGTGATTCCTTGTTTTGCAAACGGTCTCGAAATCAACGGCAAATTATATCAGTCTCCCGCACTTGAACCTCATTACGGTGCATTCGGTGCCAAATGACAATGACCATGATACGCAAAATATTAGCATCCCTGCTTCTGGTGCTTCCCACAGCCTGGAACGCAAGCGCGCAGACAACCGCAACGGAACTGAAAGGAGATGTCAAGCTGATGATCGGCAACGACCTTGGCCGAAACGGATATTACGAACAGAAACCGATAGCCGCCCTGATGGGCAATGTGGCCGAAGCATTGGGTCCGGATGCCTTTCTCGCACTCGGCGACACCCATCACTACATAGGCGTCCAATCGGTGAACGACCCTTTGTGGACCACCAATTACGAGCTGATCTACTCCCATCCGGAACTTCAGGTGGAATGGTGTCCGATTCTGGGCAACCATGAATATTGCGGCAATACGCAGGCGGTGATAGATTATTCCGCCATCAGCCGCCGGTGGGAGATGCCTTCTCGCTACTATACCCGTATATTTGACCACGATGGCACTCGTGTCAAAGTCGTTTTCATCGACACCACGCCGATAATCGACAAATACCATTCGAATCCCACCGAATACCCCGATGCCTGCCGGCAGGATGTAGATGCGCAGCTGCAATGGCTCGACAACGAGCTAAGCCGTGACGACAATGTCGACTGGACCATCGTGGCAGGCCACCATCCTGTCTATGCCCAGACGCCCAAGCAAAGCAGCGAACGCGATGATATGCAGCGGAAAGTGGACCCGATATTGCGTAAACACAAAGTAGATATGTACGTATGCGGACATATCCACAACTTCCAGCATATCCGCAAGAACAGCATCGATTATGTGGTCAACACGTCCGGTTCGCTCTCCCGCCCGGATGTGACGGCCGTCGATGGTACGGTGTTCAGTAGCGGCGTCCCCGGCTTTTCCGTAATCACCGCCACTCCTGCGGTCCTCACGCTGTCGATGGTCGACAGCACTGGAAATGTAATCCATCAGGTTACACGCACCAAATAAGAATCCAAATCACCTTTCAATCACGGGCCGGCAAGCGATGTCGACCCGTGATTTTTAACAAATGCTTTACATTTTGGACTTAATAATGAAATCATAATGCCTGAAATTTGCAGCGTAAAAACAACGACATGAGAACATGATGAAAAAGCTACTCTATTTGTGGACGCATTGATGTGGTCATCCTTATCCCGAACTCGCGTTCATTGGAATGGATTGTCCTTGGGGGACGGCTTGACTATAGGAATTGAAACCAATCGTGATTAGTGGCCGCGTAAAATTATCTACGCGGCACGTTAACTAACGTGTTAAAGCTTTACCTTTCACAATAAAGCGCTGAAACATCGCGTTATATAGGTATGAGAGAGCTATTGGCACTGTTTTTAACAGTGGTGGCCATACTTTCGGCCGGTGCCCAGAGTATCGATTTTGACGCCATCATGCGGAGCGCCAACGAGGCGTCGCGCCAGAAGGCAGCCGCGGCTTCGCAGACTTTCGACGGCATTATCTCTTCGATGAACTCGACTCTCTCGTTAGAGCAACAGTCCACTTCTTCCACTATTTCGGGAGTGGCAGACGCCATGCGCTCCATATCGTCGGGCGGAACGGCACAGACGGCACAGGGCGACGACGGTTTCTACACCGGCGATATCAATTATTCCACCTACGGCACCGACACGCGCCAGGAAATAGCCACACAGAACGCCACCACGCGCCGCAATCCCTTCAAGATGGGGGACTATACCGTCGACGGCACTTTCGCAACTCCCGGCGGCCGCCAATACATACACATCGGAGGGGAAGGCGGAGGTTACTCGGGCCGCTTCCGCCTGCCGGTGCGCGGCCGCGTCACTTCGGGCTACGGCTACCGGCCTCAGTTCGGGCGTATGCACCGCGGCATAGACCTGGCGCTCAACACCGGCGACACGGTGCGTTCCTCCTACGACGGTCGAGTAGTGCTCATCAGCAACGACCCTGACGGCTACGGCCGCTACGTGAAGGTGAAACACTCCAACGGTATGGAGACGCTTTACGCTCACCTTTCGGAGCCGCTGGTTGTATCCGGCCAGCAGGTACGTGCCGGGCAGCCGCTCGGCCTCGGTGGTGCTACGGGCAACGCTACGGGGCCGCATCTCCACTTCGAAACCCGCGTCAACGGCACGGCGGTAGACCCGTCGGCCTATTTCGATTTCGGCACGGGCCGTGCGCGTCAGGACGCCCGCTCACCCATCAACGACGGCGGTCGCACCAAGAGCAATCAGCAACAGCCGTCCAGGAAGGAGGGGAAGAAGAGCGAATCGCGCAAGCAGCCGTCGGCACAGCAACCCAAGATGAGCCGTCCGCGCCTCAAGGTTGAGACCATCGCCTCGGCCGGTAATCGTAACAACGGCGGCAAACCGCGTCCCGGCACTTACCAGGTGCGCCGCGGCGACACGCTGGCCGGCATCGCCCGCAACTACGGTATGAGCGTTGGGGAAATCTGCCGGCTCAACAAGATGTCGAAGTACACCCCGATGTATCCCGGCAAAATCCTCCGTCTGAAATAACCCCTTCCTTAATGCTATTATTCAACATTTGTTGAGAAAAATTAGAATTTTTTTCAGTAATTTTGTCACAACTTTTGGGTTGCTGCGTCTTAGGATTGTAACCCTTCCAAACCGTGTTGAATATGAAGCATGTCTACCCGATAATAGCATTTGCGACCGCTTCTGCCATAGCATTTCCAGCTACCGCACAGACCGAGATTGCTGACAGTGTGCCCTCTACCGAACTGCAAGAAGTCGTGGTGGAGGGAGTAACGCGCCGCATAGTGAAATTCGGCACCGAATATACCCCCGACAAGAAAGTGAAAAAAGCGGCCACCGACGCCACGCGCCTGCTCCAGTTGATGCAACTGCCGCAGCTGAAAGTATCGCCCGTCAGCGGCGACATAAAGACCCTGTCGGGCAAGGGAGTGTCGATGTTCATAGACTTTGTACCCGCCACCAAGGAGGAACTCGAGGGAATGCGAACCGACGACGTGCTGCGTATCGAAATCCTTGACTTCCCCGACGACCCGCGCTTCAACGGCGCCGACCACGTCATAAACTTCATCATGCGCCGCTATGAATGGGGCGGCTATACCAAGCTTACCGGACGTGGCGGAGTTTTCGGCACAGACTACGGCGCAGGTGACATCTACTCCAAATTCGTGCGTCGGCGCTGGCAGTTCGACGCCTCCGCCAGCGCTACCGGACTTCACAACGACGACCAGTGGACTGACAGCCGCGAAACCTACCGCGACGTCGATTTTGGCGGTGTACATTATCCCGAAATAGTGCGTACCTCCGACTCGGGTCGCGACAACCTCACGCGCAGCAACAACCAGTACTTCTCGCTGCGTGCCCTATATAGGTCCGACAATATCCTGGTGCAGCACATAGCATGGCTTTCGAGAAACGAGACGCCTTACGAGCGCATGGCCTCCCACGTTTCGTTCATGCCCGAAATCGTTGCGCCGTCAGAGGCGCTGACGCGCAACAGTTCCCTCTCCTTCAATCCCGGAGTGAGCGGTTATTACCGTTTCATCCTCCCCAAAGGGAACACCCTCGACGTCAGCTGGAATTTCTCGTACGGCGCAAACAAGAATTATTCCCGCTACACATTGGGCGACCTCGACCCCATCGTCAACAATAACCGCGAGAAGGTGTACAACCCGACTGCCAACATCTCGTACTCCAAGAATCTGGGTCACGACAACACGTTCCGCACCGCGCTGATGACCTTCAACTCCATCTACGACACGCGCTACTTCGGCTCGCAGACCGACCGGCAGAAACTCCTGTCGAGCGAGAATATGCTCTTCCTGGAATACATGCAGAACTGGGGCTTCGGCCTGAGCCTCTATTCGCGTGTGGGAATGTCATACGTCATCGGGCGCGTAAACAGCAAGACCACCCTGGAGCAGTGGAACCCGCGCCTCGGCGCACAGTTGCAGTGGAAAATCAATAACCACCATTCCGCCTCCATCGAGGGCTGGTGGGGAAATTCCCATCCGCAGCCCTCCACATCGAGCACCGCCCTTGTACAGACCGACGAGCTGATGTGGCTGCAAGGCAACCCCGACCTCAAAAATACCCTGTTCCAACAGACAACCGCCTCCTACACATATATCCCCAACAACCTGCTGAGCTTCTCCACACAGATAGAATACGAGCGCAACGGCAGCAAGCAGGCCTATGATTTCTACACTCTTCCGGGATACGACGGCCTCGTGCGCCGCAGCATAAACAGCGGCACGGCGCACCGACTCGAAGCCTTCGTGGGCGCCAACGCCACGTTGCTCAACGGTTCACTTGTGTTCGGCGCGCAGGGAACGTTCCACCGCGCCATCCTGACCGGTACCGATGCCATCGCCTCCTCATGGTTTACGGGCACGTTCCAGACAGGTTGCATGGTGGGTAACTTCAATGCCAACGTCTTTTACGAAACGCCGTCGCGGCAGCTCAACGCCTGGACCAACGGCTCCATCTACAAGGATAAATGCTCCTACGGCCTGAACGTGGGCTATTCCGTGGGCAACTTCAAGGGCCACCTGGGGTTCTACAACTGGTTTGACGGCGACGCCTTCACTTCGCGCCGGTTCGCCTCGCCGCGCTATAGCATCGACAGTCGCCAGTGGTCGCAGAACTGCTCGCGGATGCTGCGGCTGACGCTCACCTACACCATCCCCTACGGCAAGAAAGTGGAATACAACAACGAACTATGGCAGCAGCAAGGCGCCGGAAGCGCCATCCTGAAGTAAGCTCTCCCGACACTCCCCCAACGACAAAACCTCACCCAAAACATACGTTCAGAAAAAGAGTCTGCCCGCGCGTCGCAGACTCTTTTTTGCCAATCCGGAAAAAGTCATTACCTTTGTGGCGCAATATCCAAGGAATTATGAAGAGAATAAAGTTACGCACCATCGGAGTGTTTTCTACCCTTTGCGGCGTAGTGCTCGGAATTTTGGGATTTTCAGGCTGCAAGCAGCATAAGACGGCAGTGCGCCAGCCCGCTGAACCCGAAGAGCTGCCCGGCATGATGGTAATGTACGGTCCCCGGCCCGCACAGTACCAGAAAATAGAAGTGCAGCAGCCCGACTCTACCGACAACGGCCAGGACGCAGGGACAAGCGCCGAAACCGAGATAGTCCACCTCACGCGGAACGGCCAGTGATATGCGACAAGCGCCGAAACCGAGCGCTAATCCGCCACGGCCACACTCCCTTCATCCCGACCGCAGGACACGACTCTTGGCGTGTCCCGGTTTTCTGTGTGCTTACTGCGAGGAGGTTTGTGACGGGTTTGTGGTGCTTTAAGGTCCTTAAAGTCCCCACTGCCTCTATTGCACTCTATTGCCGGGTAAAGGCGCCATCATGTGCCGGTATCAAAAAATCCCGGTATTTTTCATCATTGTTGAAAAATAATTGCTATATTTGCGGCATGAACCAAACTCTTTAACTTATGAAACAAATTTACGCCTTACTCCTGATTGCCGGCACCGTAGCCACGGCCATGGCATCCCGGGCGGAAAACCGCCAGTCCGTAACCCTTCACCGCGCTCCCGCCACGGCCATCAGCGTCGCCGAAACGCCCGCCAAGATGCCCGCGCGGCAGACTCCCGGAAAGATGGTCATCTCCGACCTCGAAAAGCAGGTCTACGGCCGCTATACCTGCGAATACTATTCCCCCGTTCCCGACGAGAACAACGTCCCTTACGGCTGGTGCCAGGAACAGCCCCTGATGGTAGAAGACTTCCTTGGCGAAAGCGGAGACGTCAACATCGGATACCTCTTCCTGCAATCCGCCATCCTCAAAGGGAAAGTGGACATGGAGAACGGCACACTTACCATCCCGTCGCGCAAAGCAATAACATATTACGAAGACCCGGATGACTACGACGACCCCGGAAAACCGGTCTACTTCGTGACCGTAGACGTCGTGAACGGCAAATATGCCGCCAACTACGACCGTCCGCTGGTATGCCGGTTCGAGCTCCACAACGGCATCATCACCAAAATGACCACCGACGACACCTGGGGGTATGTAGTTCAGGACAACGACGGCAACGACATCGGCTGGTTCGAGATAGCACAGAACTCCACTTTCTATCTCGGCCACGGCGAGATGGAATACACCATCGGCGGCCAGACGCAGGCCACCGTCATCCACGCACAGAGCAACGGCACCAAGGCATGGGTCTACAACGCCTTCCGCACCGGCTGGGAAACACCCATCGAAATCACCGTCAACGACCCCGCCAAGACCGCGCAGATTGTGCACCAGTCGTTCCTATCGGGCACCGACCGCTACTTCTTCACCAACGCCGACCACGCCACCGAAGTGAACGGCATTATCCGCGACGTAGACTGGGACCTCGACAAACGCGACCCGAACCCCAACTCCGTGCTCGACTTCGGCAACATGAGCGTATGCAAAGAGGGTAGCTCGGAGAGCATAGCCGATTTCGGCAACGTCCGCTTCTACTTTAAGGAAGACGTCAGCGAAGACCACACCACGGCCATCCGCGACATAGAAGTCGCCGACGGCCTCGACGCAACGGCCCCCGCAGAATACTACAACTTGCAGGGCGTGCGCGTAGCCAACCCCGGCAAGGGCCTATACATCCGCCGTCAGGGCATCCGCGCAGAAAAGGTCCTCCTCCCATAATCAGCTCATCTACCACAAAGCGCAGACGTAGTTTTTTCTACAGAATGCACATCCGCTTAATTTTTAAAACATGCACAATTTTAGGGGAGGTAAACACTGGTTTCCGGTGTTTACCTCCCCTAAGACTGTTGTTACAATCCTAAAAAGGATTGACATTCCTTGTGCAATGTTAATACACAATCTTTTCTGCCTTGCCGCCGCTTACCATTATGTAGATCTCGCCTTTTACAGGATTGGAGGTGCGGATGCCTTGTAGAGTGAAGTATGCTTTCTCTGCATTGTCTCCGCTTTCAATAGAGTTTATTCCTGATTCCGGAAGCCTTACCCCGAAACAAGCGGATGAGTTGGTCCACCAGATGTAGTTTTCATGATAATCGGGCAGTTTTATACCGATGGCTTCTTTGGGGAAAGATATAACGCCATCTTCCAGGGTGCCGAGATATTTTGCGTATTCGATGCGCATTTTGCCGGCCTGCATATCTTCGTAAGCTTTGGAGGTGATGTATATTTCGCCAGGTTTTTCATCGGAAACGCCGGTATGTTGTTGTGCGAGCATCACTTGGGAAGGAACCGATGCATCGATATAAAGGTAGTGCACATGTCCTTCATGGTGGCTCAATCCCTGATATTTGGGGGCGTATTCTACGTATGGATTCACGAGACGGTAATATCCGGGGCGGGAAATGCTTTCTTCGATTGCCACATTAAGGCGGGGCACTCCCATTTCCGAGCCGAGGCCGGAAATAGCGTCTTCGGTGAAAATCGCTGTTCCGAGCGCTTTCTAATTTCCGGCGTCAACCGGCATACAATAGATTTCCTTTACATTGACATATCTCTTGTCCTGACGGTCGTATGATATGGCTACGATGCTGTTCAAGCCTTCGGTAAGGATGAAAGTCACTGCTTGTGATTCTGAAAGCGGATTGGCCTTGGCCTCGGCTATGGCATTTATTTTTTCCTCTGTCGCGAGTTCGGCCCGGCGCGCGGAATCATCTTGCGATTGCTGACTCTTGCAACTCCATGTCATTACTGCCAATATAGCAAACATGCCGAAAAGAAAGCTGTTGCGTAAGGTCTTATTTATATGTTGCGTAAGGTATTTTATTCTCATTAGGCTCATCGGAATTTGAACGGTGATTAAAAGTACGATGTCAAAGTTAGCTAAAATTTGCTAAACATACAAATTTATCCAATAATCTGTATTCTGTACCATCTAACTCTTATATCCGAGAGTTTATTGATGTCACCTCTGCCGGAGGCGGCCATACCTGCACGGTTCAATCGTTCTTTTCAACACTTATGCCCCGATATTCGTGCTATATTTGCGGGCTTCGGGGGTACTCGCGTTACGTGGCGGGGAGGGAGCGGATGGTGGTCAGCAGATCGAGGGCGGCGCGGACCGTCGGGACGTCGTTGATTATCATGGAGCGCTTGCCGTTGTTGTCGCGCACCGTTACACGGCGGAAGTTCATCTGCATGTAGGTCACCATGCGCCCGAAGGCGGCCGACTGGTAGTAGGCTTTGTTGTCACGGCCGGTGAAGTATACGTACATCTTGCCGCCGCGCAGGTTGATGCGCTCTATGCCCAGGGTGATGGCCAGGCGCCGCAGCGGCACTATGCGTATTAGCTCTTCGGCGGTCTCGGGGATGGGGCCGAAGCGGTCGAGCAGCGAGGCGCGGAAGGTGTCGGTCTGCGCCGGTGTCTCCATGTTGTCGAGTTGCTGGTAGAGGGCTATGCGTTCGCTCTCGGTGGGGACGTAGGCGGCGGGGAGCATGAGCTGCAAGTCGCTCTCTATTAGGCAGTCGCTGACGTATTCGTCCTCCTTGCCGGCGGCGGTGTCGGTGAAGGTGTCGCCGAACTCTTCGGTCTTCAGTTCTATGACGGCTTCCTTGAGGATTCGTTGGTATGTTTCGTATCCGAGGTCGGCGATGAATCCGGACTGCTCGGCGCCGAGCAGGTTTCCGGCACCGCGGATGTCAAGGTCCTGCATGGCCAGGTGTATGCCGCTGCCTAGGTCCGAGAAGCTTTCGATGGCCTGCAGGCGGCGCCGTGCCTCGGGAGTCAGCGGTGCGCCGGGAGGCGTCAGCATGTAGCAGAAGGCTTTGCGAGAGGAACGGCCCACGCGACCGCGGAGCTGGTGAAGCTCGCTGAGGCCGAAGTGTTGTGCGGAGTCTATGATGATGGTGTTGACGTTTGGCATATCTATGCCGTTCTCCATGATGGTGGTGCTCAGCAGTATGTCATACTCGCCGTTCTGGAAGTCGACGATGGCTTTTTCGAGCTGTTCGGGGGGCATCTGTCCGTGCCCTTTCACCACGCGGGCGCCGGGTACGAGGCGGCGGAGCGTATTCTCGAGGTCATCGAGCCGCGCGATGCGCGGCGACACCACGAAGAGCTGTCCGCCGCGTGCCAGCTCGAAGTTGACGGCTTCGGAGATGACCTCGTCGCCGAAGGGGACGACGTTTGTGACGATGGGCTGGCGGTTGGCCGGCGGTGTGGTCAGCTGCGAGAGGTCGCGCGCCCCCATGAGCGAGAATTGCAGCGTGCGTGGTATGGGGGTGGCGCTCATGGTGAGCGTGTCCACGTTGACTTTCAGCTGTTTGAGCTTCTCCTTCACGGCTACTCCGAATTTCTGCTCTTCGTCGATGACGAGCAACCCGAGGTCCTTGAAATGCACGGATTTGCCGATGAGTTTGTGCGTGCCGATGAGGATGTCTATCTTCCCTTCGGCGAGGTCGGCGAGCAGCTGTTTCACCTCCTTGGGTTTGCGCGAGCGGGAGAGGTAATCCACGCGCACGGGCATGTCCCTGAGGCGTTCCGAGAATGTCTTGTAATGCTGAAGGGCGAGTACGGTGGTGGGTACGAGGACGGCGGTCTGCTTGGAGTCGGCGGCGGCCTTGAAGGCGGCGCGCACTGCCACTTCGGTCTTGCCGAAACCCACATCGCCGCAGATGAGTCGGTCCATGGGGCGGGGTTGTTCCATGTCGTGCTTCACGGCTTCGACGGCCTTTAGCTGGTCGGGCGTTTCCTCGTAGATGAATCCGGCTTCGAGTTCATGCTGCATGTATGAGTCGGGGCTGAAGCTGAAACCCTTCTCCTCGCGGCGTGCGGCGTAGAGGCGTATTAGGTCGCGGGCAATGTCCTTGACGCGTGCCTTGGTGCGGTCCTTCATGCGCTGCCATGCGCCGGTGCCGAGTTTGTTGATTTTCGGCGGGACGCCCTCCTTGCCGCGGTATTTCGAGAGCTTGTGGAGCGAGTGGATGTTTACGAAGATGACGTCGTCGTTCTGATAAACAAGCTTCACCATCTCCTGCACGCCGTTTCCGCCGCCGGGCACCGGGAGGCGCACCAGGCCGCCGAAGCGCCCTATGCCGTGGTCTATGTGCACGATGAAGTCGCCCGGCTCTATGCGTTTCAGCTCCTTGAGCGTCATGGCCAGTTTGCCGCTGCGCGCCTTGTCGGAGCGGAGGGCGAACTTGTGGAAGCGGTCGAAAATCTGGTGGTCGGTGAAGTAGCAGTTCTTCCCGGCCGTGTCCACGAATCCGAGGTGCAGCGTGCGGGCCACCGGGGTGAAAGGGATGTCGTCGCCGCGCTCGGCGAAGATGGCGCGCAGGCGCTCCGTCTGGTTGGCCGAATCGCTGAGTATGAGTATCTTGTAGCCGTCCGAGAGGAAGCGCGAGAAACTTTGCGCTATCAGCTCGAAGTTCTTGTGGTAAAGTTCCTGCGGTCGGCAGTCGAAGGTGATGCCGACGGCGCCGTCGGCAGCCTCACCCTGCGAGGGGCCGAACTCCACGGTGCGGAAGCCGCCCAGCGCCTTGCGTATGGCTCGGGGGTCGGCGAGGCGCCGTTCGATGTCGGTCTCCCCTTCGGCGGCGATGGCGGCGCTGTCGCTGAGGCGCGAGGCGCAGAGCTCGTCGAGCTGCGTCTCCAGCCAGTGCAGGCTCTGGCAGTAGAGGACGGTGGAGGCGGGCAGTGTTTCGGGCAACGAGAGGCCGTCCTCGCGCGCGGTGTCGTGCTCAGGCACCACGGTGACGCGCTCCACTTTCTCCTCGGATAGTTGCGTCTCCACATTGAAGGTGCGTATGGAGTCTATCTCGTCGTCGAAGAAGTCCACGCGATAGGGAAGCTCGTGGGAGAATGAGAAAATGTCGAGTATGGAGCCGCGGGCGGCGAACTGTCCCGGCTCATAGACGTAGTCGACGTTCTTGAATCCGAGTTCGCGCAGGCGTGCTATGGCGTCATTGCGGAGCATACGGGCGCCGGTGTGCAGGTCAAGGGCGCGTTCGGCGAAGAGCTCCGGAGCGGGGACTTTCTCGGCCAGGGCGTCCGGGGAGGTCACCACCCAGCGCACGGTGCCCCGGCGCAGGGCGTCGAGGGTTTCGGCACGCAGTATCTGCATGGCCGGGTCGGGTTGCCCGAAGCGTATGTGGCGGCGGAAACCGCTGGGGAAGTACGCCACGTCCCCCTCCTGCGCAATGGCGGCCATATCGGAATAGAGGTATCCGGCCTGCTCGGCGTCGTTGGCGATGACGAGTGCGGGTTCGCGGCGTTTCTTAAGCTGTGTGATGAGCATAGCCGGGGCGCTACCGGCCAGCCCGGCCAGGCGCACGCGCTTCACCCCGCGGCGCGACAGCACCTCGTCCACGGCACGCACGCGCGCCGCCGTGGCGAACGTCTTTACTGCTTGCTGCAACTCCATATAACTCCCTCTCTCTTGGCTTATTGTCAGTTTACTTCTTGGCGGTCTTTTCCGGCGCGGCGGGAGCGGAGAGGAGCTTGCGGTATTCCGCCGGGTCGTCGAGTATCTCTATGGCGCGTTTCAGCCCTTTGTCGGTCTTGAGCGACTGCTGCACGCGGCCCGGCTCGTAGTAGTAACGCGACACTATCTCGTCGCCAAGGTATTCCTCTATCTCGGGGCGTTTCAGATCGAGGTCGCTCTGCAGGTTGTGGGTCAGCATCTTCTGCAGGTTGTCGAACTCGGCCGACACGCTGTCGTTCATATAACCTTCAAGCTGCGCGGCCTCGCGCAGGCTCTTCAGCATCTCCTCGCACACCTTGTCGTATTTCAGTTTGTCGGCGTCGATAAAGTTCTTGAAATCGTTGAAGATGGAGTCGGTGATTACGAACTCCCCGACGGGCGGCAGCGAGGGATGCTGCGCGTAGTAGCGGTTGGCGTAGTCGAAAATCCAGTTGTCTCGCACCAGGTTGTAGATGAGGCGGTTGGCCTGCCCCCAGTCCACCTCGACATCGGGTTTAAGTCCGCCGCCGTCGCGAACTTCGCGACCTATGCGCGTCTTGTAGACGTTGGTCAGCGAGTCGGGCGTGCGTGCCACCGAGCCGTCGGGGGTGCGGTGGGAATAGTCGAGCGCCTGGATGAGGCGGCCGCTGGGGATATAATATTTCGCCACGGTGAGTTTGAGCAGCCCGTCGTAGGGGAGCGGTCGTGTGGACTGCACCAGCCCCTTTCCGAAGCTGCGCGAGCCCACCAGCACGGCGCGGTCGAGGTCCTGTAGCGCGCCGGCGGTGATTTCGGACGCCGACGCCGAGCCGCCGTCGATGAGCACCACCAGCGGCATCTGCTCCATGCCGGGGAGCGGCTTGTGGGTGGTCTTGTAGATACGTTCGCTCTTGGCGTCGCGGCCGCGCGTGCGGAGCACTTCCGTCCCTTTGGGGAGGAAATCGCCCAGGATGTCGATGGCACCCTCGAGCAGGCCGCCGCCGTTGCTGCGCAGGTCGAGCACAACACCCTTGAGGTCCTTCGGGTCGCCGAAACCGGTGATGGCGTCGCGCACCTCGTCGGGCGAACTCTCGATGAACTGCGTCAGGTTGATGTAGCCGATGCCGGGCGCCACGATGCCGGAGTAAGGCACCGACGGGGTGTGGAGTTTCTCGCGCTCGAAGGTAAAGGTAAAGATGGAGTCGGCTCCCACCCACGGACGCGCCACCTCTACGGTGAGCCTTGATCCGGGTTTGCCGCGCAGCAGGGTGGTCACCTTGTCGCTCTCCATCTTCACGGTCGAGGTGGTGTCCACGCGCAGGATGCGGTCGCCCGAACGGAGCCCGGCGCGGTCGGCCGGCGAACCCTTGAAGGGGCCGGAAATGTAGGTGTTGCCGTCGCGCGTCATCACGTAGGAACCGATGCCGCCGTATTCCCCGGTGGTCATCTTCATGAAATCGTTCTTCTCATCGGAGTTGTAATACTCGGTATAGGGGTCCACGGTCATCAGCAGGGCGGCGATGGCCTTGTCGAAGGTCTCGCCCACCTTCATGGTGTCCACATAGTTGGTCTGGAGTTCGCGCACTATGCTTCCGAATACGTTCATCTTGCGGGCCATCTCCGAGTCGGGACTCTTCTGTGCGGTGGCGACGCCCGCCACGGGCAATAGCAACGTTGCTGCCGCCGCCAGGGCGGCAAGTCTGCTCTTTCTTATCTTCATGCGATGCGTAATTTTCTGATTGGTTTGAGGGTGGCGCCTCGGCTCCCCTTGTATTCTGTGTCTGTTTCTTAAGTAAGTGGTCAAATTAAACACATATCAGAAACGCCGGCATTTTTGAGCGGTTTCAGCGAGTCGACGAGGGCGCGATGCGGGCATCGCAACCGAGGAGACTTGGCT
>ERZ780207.1017-NODE-1017-length-26091-cov-3.124674_pt1 | contig 26091 bp, 22 predicted proteins | sample MGYA00510977_ERZ780207 | MGnify/ENA primary metagenome ERZ780207 (study PRJEB29588, sample SAMEA2151383) | human gut metagenome | biome: human gut; feature: human-associated habitat; material: faeces | place: Denmark | collected 2008/2010 ...
TGGTTGATATCTCGATCCTGCACAAGGGCGTCCGCAATTGCGCGGGCGCCCTTTTTGCGTTGTGACAAGAGACTGCTGCTAACCGCTTGCCCTATGTTTCCAAATGAATACGGTGTGAGCCGAGGAGGACGATTCTCCCCGCAAACACTCTAGTATGCTAAAGTACCCAGAAGACCGGCGGAGCTATGCCGGTCTTCTGTTCTAAATGAAACGCAGCATGAGGAGGCTCACCAGATGACGGCCACACCGTGGGGATTCCGGGACATATTGCCCGAGGAGGCTCAGGCGCGCGAGGAGATCGCGCTGACGGTGAAGGGCTGCTTCAGGGAGCATCATTACCTTCCGGTCGAGACGCCGCTGCTCGAGGACAAGGGCTCGCTCGAGGAGGGTGGCCGCATTGCGGACACCCCGTTCAAGTTGTTTGATGACGATGGCCGCTTGCTCGTAGTGCGACCCGACAATACGCTTCCCCGAGAGCGGCGACCCCTGCATAAGCCGCATGTCACAGGCTATGCGGCGCATAACCGGGCTTTACAATTCAGCGCGCCTCGAACTGGAGACGCGCAAGCTCTATTACGACCGCATACTGCGCATAATGACCCACGAAATGCGCAACGCCATAGCTCCCGTCGTGTCGCTCAGCGCCGACATGAAAAAGAATCCGGCCCGTTATCAGGGCGAGAACTTCGCCGAGGCCGTCGGACTTATCAGCGACGAGAGCGAGGGCATCAGCCGCTTCCTCGAATCATACTACGAACTGACCCACCTGCCCGCCCCACAGACAACGGAAATCGACGTCAAGGACTTCTTCTCGGGGCTGCGCCGATCGTTCATGATCTTTCTGAGAGAGTCGGGACTGCCCGACGACACGATCAGCTACACTCTCCCCGTCGGCATGACGCTCAGTGCCGACCGCGGGCTGCTCAACCGGCTGGTGACAAACGTGCTCCGCAACGCCGTCGAAGCTGTCGCATCGGCGCCTGAGCCGCGCATAGAGGTCAGCGTGTCGGCCAGCGGCGGCCATCCCTTCATCAGCATCGACGACAACGGCCGCGGTATTCCGCCCGAAGTCATGCAGAACCTCTTCCAGCCGTTCTTCACGACCAAGCCGGGCGGCAGCGGAATAGGTCTCTGCCTCAGCCGCCAGATCGCACGCCTCCACGGCGGAGACTTCACACTGACATCCTCCGCGCGCGGCACAAAAGCCCTGATAACACTCCCCTGACAACCGAAAACAGCGGCGTATCGGTCAGTGATGCGCCGCTGTTTTATTCTTTCAAACTGTCAGTCTACCGGGCTGAACTCATCTTTGCCAACACCGCAGACGGGACAGACCCAGTCGTCGGGAAGATCGGCAAACGATGTTCCGGGAGCAATACCGTTATCGGGATCTCCAATCTCGGGATCATAGACCCATTCACACACCTCACATACGTATTTCTTTTTGTCCATAGCTTAAAATTTTATTGTTAGGTTAATAATCCGAATATCTACGGTCTACATTCTGAAACGCCTCATGCCGCCGGATTGTTCGGACATCCGCCCTCACCCTTTTCCGGCCCACAGACACCGGCCTGCGGAATTATGCCACGCCGCCGCCCTGCAATATAATGAAACCGATATTACCCGTTTCTCCGATTTTTTTATTAATTTTTTGGCTCAAATAAACGCTCACATGAAGAAAGAGAACGAACCGGCCGACAGCCTGCGGCAACTTCTGGAACTCGAGGCCAAATACGTCGTGCGCCACGAGGTACTCGACGAATTTCTGGCCGGAGGCGTGCCTGTGAGCCTTGACACCTACGGCCCGATGATCGATGCCGGAGAGTTCAACCCCGACATATATGTGGTGAAAGACGGTCTCATCCGCGGCACGTATATGGACAAGAATATAGAGAAGACCGTAGGATTCGCCCTGCCGGGAACCTTGCTGATCTCTTTCCATTGTTACTACAGCGGCGAGCCCTCATATTACCGGTTCGAGGCCTGCTGCCCGACAACGGTGCTGCGCATTCCGCGGGCTTACTTCGACGGACTGCTCCGGCGGTCTCACGAATTCGCCCTGTGGGTAATGAGCGCCCACCAGAACCAGCTTTTCTACAACGAATGCCGCAATCAGGTGCTCAGCGGCGACGCCAAGAGCCGTCTGCTGCAGCTTACACAACGACTCTCGGGACTCGTCGACGGCGAATGGCTGCCCGGAGACTCGTCTGCCGACAATCACGGCCGACGGCTGAAAACCGAGCTGAACACCCGCTGGAAAGCCATCTTCCGTATCGTTCCGTCGAAGATTATAGCCTCTTATCTCGGCATAACCGAACAACACCTCAGCAAAATCAAACGCCAGATCATCACCTCAGGCGAACTCTGAACAAACGCGACCGCCCCATAAGGTAGCGGCCGCGCCTTCCAGCATATTTTTCAAAGATTATTCGGGTCGGATAACGGTTACTTCACCGTTGACACCGTTGATCTCCAGCATATAGAGCTTAGAGAGAATCTCGCCGTCATAGGCGAACACCATAAGACGGTTCTTGCCGGGTCCCCATGCTCCTGCATCGGAGTCAAAAGCCGAGCTTATCGAAAATTTCTTTGTCTGCTTGCCGCTACATAGCGTGAGATACGTGCCGTTGACATCGACAAAATCCTGCATGATCTGTTCGTCGGTGCGTCCGTTGGTCTTGACATAATAATTGTCGGCCGAAACATTGTTAATGACATATTTGACATTATTGTCCGACGGAGTGATCGTGGCGGTATATTGCTGAAGATCCTCATCGAAATCAGAAATCTTTATGTCGAAAGTAACTTCGTCGGGAGCTTCCGAACTCTTGGTCGAAAGCGTCTGGGTGTAGACATTGGTCGTGCGTCCCCCCTCTTCGTCGATGCCGAACACCATCAGGCGATACTCTTTCTTTGTGTCGAAATAAACGCCGTCAATAACATTGTCGTGGCTGTTGATCACGGCGTCGCCGGTCTGGATATGGTCGGTATCGGTTGTCCAGCGGTTTCCGTTCATGCGGGTCAGAAACTGGAGCTTCCTGGCAATCCACATCTCGGTTGTCGTCGAAGCGAAAGCCGTTTCCTCTTCAATCAGGGCTATCCAGCGGAGCGACTTATCGGAGGGCTTGACGTCGAGGCTCATCTCGGCGCCGCTAAGGCGAGTGGCCGCGACGTCGAAAGTAGCATTGCTGGTCGGAGAAACCGGAGGCACGGTGATATCGAATGTCTGGATATTGGTAACAAGCTGGCCGATCTCACATCCGAAGGCGGCGACAACGAACTGATCGCCGACATCGATATTGGAGCGGCGCGCCGAACCTTCTCCGAAATTAGTCAGCGAGGGCCATCCGCCCGACCCGTTTGAATAGGCAAGCTGTTCGAGAGTGGCAAGGTGAAGTCTAACGGTATTTTCAATGCCGTTCTGGTCGACCTCGCTCTTGTTGAAGATGGCAACAGCGAACGGAATTGTCGGGTCGGAGCTCTTCACGCCTACCTCAACCTTGTTTGATGTCGGAGCCGGATCGTAGGTGAACGTATAATCGACTTGCGCAACCTCAAGTTTCTTTGTGCGCCATTCGATCACCGTCGGTTCGGCGGCAATAACGATGTCGTCTTCGGTATATTTGGCCGGAATCACAATGAACACCATGTCCATCTCGGGAGTTATCTGGTAATCCTGATCCCACCATTCCGTGCGGGCTCCGTCGGCATGGTAGAGAATCGATTTCTTATCTACCTCGGGAACAGTCTTTTCCCAGAAATCGGCAAAAGCATGGACATCCTCGTAGAACTGAGCCCAGTAGCCCATATACCATTCGCGCTTATCAACTCCGGCAAGCTTCGATTTCGGGCAGCCGAAAACAGTGAACCAGGTGTCGTCTTCGGTCGTGGTGACCGTATATTCGAGATTATAGTGGTGAGGCGTGATCGTGACAGTCAGCGGACTCTCGGGAAGAGCCTCGACAGGCGTCATTTTCGTTATCTACGAAAGCTTGTAGGTCTTTTCCGTCCCGTCTTTCTCTCTGACGGTCATCTGGGAATAATCGCCGGCAGCGGCGTCATCTTTCTGATATGTTATCTTCTCGGTATCGTCGAGCCAAATGCGGCCGATACTTTTTCCCAATACGCCGGTCAGATCGATACGGCCTATGCCGGCAAAGATTGCGGCCGCTCCGGCTATGGCCAGAAGTCCTGTTGTAAATTGTCTCTTCATGCTTACTTGACAGCTACTTTGAACGACATGTCATTGATTTTTACAATATAAACGCCCGGGACAAAGCAATCGAGGCATATCTCGACGCGGCCGTCGAGTCGATAGATGCTTACCTCCGTGCCGTCGGCAACGCCGCTGACAACAATCTTTCGGCCTTGCTGCTCTATCTCGGGGCGTCGGCGTCGACACTGCCTATAGCGGCGTCAGAGACATGGCCCATGCCGACAATATCATTGCGTGAAATTTCGACCTTGCCCGAAGCCGCGCTTTCGGCAACCATATTCTCGGTGTCGAAACTGATAGCGAGGTCATCGGCCAGTGTGATGGCAACGCTCGAACCGTCGCGAAGATCGACATTGAGCGTCTTGAATCCGGCCGCCCACGCCGAAGCCATGGATGCCAGCATAAATGTGAGTAATAGAATTTTTTTCATAAAACAGTTATTGTGATTGGTAATATGTCATGTTCAAAGATACGATTTATCGGCATTTCGGCAAAATTTTGCCACCGAAAGCGCCGAAAAGCATAACGCCTTATCGCAACGCCACGAAAATATCAAGCATTTGTTACAATAACCTTAATCTGAATTAAGAAATGCCGCCCATAAAATTATTTTAACAATTTGCCGCGTCCCGGCCGACACTAATCTGATATTAACGATGGCGCGCCCCTTTTTAACTCTTTTTGAGCAACCATCCGCGATAAACGGTTGTTATTCAAGAGAACAACAAAATTCTAAAACTATATATTATGGACTGCAACTGTAAATCCGACAAAGAAAAACGCTCCTACCACTTCAACATCTCCGAAGTGGTCGACGGTAAAGTTCAGGAAGTCATGAACTTCAACTTCGGTGGCCACCACGACCTCGCCGCCATGGTAGAAAGAACCAACGAAAAAGGCGACATCTCCGAAAAACACGCCAAAGAACTCGTAGTCGGCATCCGCCTGCTCCACCACGTGCTCAAGAAATGCGCCGGCGACAACAGCATCTTCTCCGACTTCTACCCCGTCTTCGAAGAATTCAAGAAAGCCGTCAAAAACCACTACAACGGCTGACCTCCCCTCAGCTCCAACACCAGCCCCGACCTCCCTCCGGAAGCCGGGGCTGCGACATATCTTCGCGCCAGCCTTGCGATCAGAACATACACAAATCGCCCTTGACCACGAGACCGTTTTTCATCTCTATTCTATAATAACAGACGTTCTCCTTATCGCCGAGCCTTTGGACAATCTTTGTCATCCACCCCCCAAGATGAGGGTCCTCAACTGTAACTGCTTCAATAGGGATGCCTCGTTCTCTTAGAGTCTTGTATTTTCCACGGATATACTCGACATACCCATCATAGGTAAGATAGTCGAACACCCATTGAGAATCGTATCTGAAATCGGGCGACAAATGTCTGACAATGAACTCGGGATCCAGCTCATTCCATGCTCTTGTTATATCATCTACTATACTTTTCATATTATTACCTAAATTTTTGCCTAAACGGATTAGTTCGTCAGGGACATTAACGGTAGTCACCGACAAGCGTCGGACGCACGCTCTATCTACAACTGCGTTTTGCTATGGGAAACTTGTAGCCCCTCAGAGTCGCGCGGTGACGTAAATGCACGGTTTTGTTAAGCGATTAAATGCTACTCGCGAGCAGTCCTAATGCTCCGGTCATGAGAACAACTATCATACATCCGAAACTACCTCTTTGCTGATGGAAATAATTTTCCATCTTGTTCTTCACTTGCTCTTCAGATAATAAATTCTTTGATTCCTCACTAAGAGACATTCCAATTATTGCTCTCCATGACGATTCTCTATGAAAAGAATCATTATTGATGTTTTGGGCAGTATATTCATCATTATAGCCATTGCTTAATATATGATTCCACTGTTTGGCAAACTCATTACCGTCTATATCTGATAAATTCTTTCCGTCACTTACCGCTTGAACAAGATAGTTAAGTAAGTAAAACCTATTACACCCCGCAAGAAGGCGTTTCGCGGGAGGAATACTTATACACATTGCTGCCAATCTGGATTTCTCATTTTCAGATTTCGCCATTCTTTGAAGTTCTGGCAGGCCATGTTGCATCATCAAATCATAGCATCTTTGAGCTGCACGTAACTCATCTGCCGTAAAATCTTTAGTAAGTACTATTGCCGGATACGAAATCAGGGATGAATAGCCCATTACAAACAATTCTTTACGATCTTCTAATTGTCCAGCCAATTCCCATTTCTCAAACTTCTCCTGAAGTTTGGAGAATGAATATATTTTCTGAAGTTCTTCTAATTCTTCTATTTTCTCTTCTACGTTCATGTTTCTATACTATTATAGCGGAAATCATTTTGTCCTTATTTATATCGACTTATCAATCTTTGCATTTTTACTCTGTCATATCCCATATCATTCGCAATCCCAAACAAGGCATCGAATGCCTCTGGCTTGCGAGAGGATTTGACAAGATCATAGCAGGTTAACAACAGAAATTCTTTAGCTTTGGCAGGATTTATCGTAATTACCGTATTAATTAATGTATCTGAATCCGAAAACTTTGACATCATTTGTGATAATACTATCGGGGAGTCCGAAAGGCCAAAGAATTTAGCAGCTTGCCTAAACAGAATCATAGGCACGTCATCATTTAGATTATCACTAAACCCGCCAAAAAATGAGATCAGACACATTGCCGCTTCTCTTTGGCGAAGAGTTAGCTGAGATTGTATATCCTCAAGAGAATCCAATTTTTGGTCATTGTTACTATTCGGCATACTTTCCACTGTTGAATTTTCCCGATATTCAGCAGACTGCCGAATCTTTTCTTTTTGTTCGGACTCTTTATTATTGGCTCTGTAAACAAGGAATGCCCCAAGAGCGATACAAAATAATGGGCCAAAGACACTGTTCCCTTTGAAAGCGGCTCCCAAAAAACTCAGCCCTCCAATTATTAGAAAGATATAACCGGCTATCTTCATTTCGTTATATCTTGAGGATTTGAATCAGCGGTCTTTTTCTTGGAACAGGCTACGGCAATAATTCCGATAAATAGATTTAATAGAGAAAGCCCGAACGCCCAACCGAACCCGATTTTACGCGTATTACCCCACATGCCAACCAATAAAGCAAGCATAAGAGCCACAATAAAGAAAAATACTTTATCTGCCATGATATTTACGTTGCCGCGGTCATCCCCTCGTTGGCTATTTGATTGGTTTACAAAGAAAAAGCGTAGGAATCTGTATCGGTTGCCATCCTACTCTCTGAGGCTTCTCGCATTGCCCATCAATAGTCGGACGGCAACGAAGAAGCCCTACGCTTGTATATGCAACCAATGCCTCCGGCAATATTCCTCGCGGAACACCATGCCAGTTGCAAGATAATTACATATCCACGGGCATCCATCGTTGCTCAATCCCTGACTATTGATTGAAATTTTGCGAGAATTTCAGAGAGTCAAGAATCAGCGCGGATAAACGCTTTCAATTATGTCGTGCCTCCCGCCCTCTCTCCCGTGACCGGGGCTTCGATGCGGTCAGCAATCGCAAAGATATATATTTTCACTAATATTTATTCAAATCAGGCTGAAAAATAAAAGTTTTGCGGGGGCGCGGGCGGTCATCCACGCCTCCCTGCGGAAAATATCGAAGTTTTGCGGGGGCGGGAACACGGGCGGGCCGTGAATTGCGGAAAAATGCTAACTTTGCATATCGTCGTTCAACTACAATGGAAAATGGCTGACCGCCACCAATTTCGTGCCAATTGGCATCCCTATGACGAAGGGCTCTACTTCGTTACAATCTGCTGTGCCGACAAACGCCATTTATTCGGCAAAATCGTCGGTGCGCAATTCATAGCGTCCACATTAGGTAGTCTCGTCAAAGAAAACATCGAGAAGATCCCTTCATATTATAACGACGTTGAAATTCCGAACCACGTCGTCATGCCGAACCATATCCATATGGTGATATCGATTGCCACGTCCCCAGTAGGGACGCGATTCATCGCGTCCGCCGCGCCCAAAGCTCCCGAAGCATCCCAACCGTCCCCGCAAAAGCTCGGATGTCTTAGACAAAGCCGCCACGAAGCGCCTGAGTCACAGGATTTCCATCACAACAGCCGTCTGGCCTCTGTGGTGGGAGCATTTAAGGCTGGTGTAACACGACAAGCACGTGCGCGACAAATCCCAAGCCAATCAGGCAATCCCGAAATCTGGCATCAAAGGTTTCACGAATATATAATACGGAGCGAGCGTGCCTACACGAACATCATGAATTACATTGACAATAATGTAGCGAATTGGCGTAACGACACTTTCAACGATAAAAAGATTGACTGCGCGGACGATGATTGACAGCCATCGACCGCGCGGTCATCTTTAGGTTGGGCGTATTGACAGCGCGGACGCGATTAATCGCGTCCGCACAATCGAATTTTTCGGTCTTATCGGCGCGGAAGGAGGGTGGTGACCGACTCGGCGCCGTGGTAGAAGAGGCGGGCGCGCACAGCCTGCGGGTCGGCAGCCTCGACGGGGCCGGTGTAGAGCGGCGATGATAAGGTAGGCGTCGTTCCGTCGGTGGTGTAGCGGATCTCGGCGTCGGCATAGGGGCTGTTCATGACAATGCGGTTGCCTTCGAGCTTCATGCCGGGTTGACGCAGATGGAAGCTGTAGCCGCGGCGCGCAAGGCGCGGAAGCTCGCGATAGCCCATGAGGGCGTTGAAGCGACCGTGGGTAAAGGTGGTATCGGCGTTCCATCCGCGCTCGGCCAGAGCGAACAGGCGCGGAAAGAGATAGCGTTCCATCTGTGAGTCGGAGCGCAGTGTCTCGGCCCAGAGCTGGCCCTGAACGCCGAGGATGCGCGTCTTGTCGGCGTCGGAGCGCGGAGCCACGTTCCCGGCATAGCCGTCGAGAGTCTTGAACTCGTCGATGACACCGCCCCAGTTCAGGCCCTCTTCTTCGGGATGGGTGGAATGGGCGAAATCAAGGTAGAAATGGCCGAAGTCGCATATCAGGGGCGTGAACCCGCTGCGCAGAGCCATCGAACCATGTTTGACCCCCTTGCGGAAGTTGCGGTCGACCCAGAGGTTTACGTAATCGACCTGCGGCGCTACGCGAGGAGCCGAATAGCTGTCGTTATAATCTGTAGCTATATCCTGCCATCCGGCGATCTTCACCCCCTTGCGGGCCATCATCTCGGCCATGCGCTCAACCCAATAGGCGTGGAGACCGCTGTCGTCCTCGATTCCATGCTCGGCCTTGAAGGCTGTGGCAGCCGGCGAACCGCTCCAGGCACCGCCGGGCACTTCGTCGCCGCCGATATGGAATGCCGGAAGCTCTACACCGGCCTCACGATACATCGCTATGACCTCGTCGCTGACAACGTCGAAGAAGCGGTAGGGGCCGGGGAGCGCGGGATTGAGCACGCAGTCGCGGTATTGCTGGGCCGAGCGGTAGCGGCTTGTGTCGGCCGGTTCATGAAGACGGAAACTGCTGTCGCCCGTAGTGCGCTCGCGGAAGTCCATAGCCTTGATTGCCACACGGGCGTGGCCCGGCGACTCGAATTCGGGCACGACCGTTATCCCGCGCTCGTCGCAGTAACGCAGGAAGTCGACAAACTCCGCGCGGGTGTAATAGCCGTGGTTCAGCTCGCCGTCGGGATCGCCGGCTCCCGAATAGATCTGGGCCGGAAAGAGGCGCTCGTCGGTTGTATAGCCGCGGCGCGAGCCGTAGGTTATCAGTTCGGGAAGGGGAGCTATCTCGAGGCGCCAGCCCTCGTCGTCGGCCAGATGGAACTGCAGGCGGTTAAGGCGCAGGTCTGCCATGCCGTCGACAATCTTCTTCATCTGGGCGAGCGAGTGGAAATTGCGCACGACATCTATCATCATGCCGCGTACGGGATAGTCGGGCCAGTCTTCTACAACGGCCTCGGGCACTCCCGAAGGATTCGTCTCGAACAGACGTTTCGCAGTGCGGCGCGCCATTGCCAGCGCGGCACGCGAGGCGCCTTCGATCTCTACGCCGGCGGGGGTTATCGTCAGCCGGTAGAACTCGGGATTGTCGGCCTTGACAGTCTTCTCCGACAATATTCTGCCGTCGCGGCATTTCTTCTGCGACGTGATTCTTACGTTTTTCAGCGACGGCGCCATATCGAACGGCCCGGGAGCTGCGGCTTCGAGCTGAAGGGCCTCGTTGAGCGCATAGATGTCAGGGCCGTAGACCATCTCGTCGCGCCCCTCCATCGACCATTGCCGCGGATCGCCGACATTGAACTTCTGACGGAACCCTACATCGAATGGCTTTCCGGCGGCATCGACGCCGAACACGGCGTCGGTACGAAAACTGGCCTGCGGACAGGTTCCGTGGCAGACTACGTCGACGACAACGCTGTCGGCGCCCGCAGCGAAGCGCGGCGAAGCTATGTAATAGGAGCCGGGGATGAGTTCGGCCACGGTGTCGGCCGGATTAATCGTTTTCATCTCCATCCCGACCTGCGAAAAGCCGAGGCGCTTCAAGCGCGCGAGATCGCCTCGGAGCGTGAAACGCTGGGTGTAGGCGGTGCGCCATTCCTGTGTAGGAGCGTGGCCGACAACCTCCCATTCAACATCGACATTTCCGGCGACGGCGCCCATAGCGGCCGTAAACAACAGTGCGGTGGCAATTTTTTTCATGGTAAGACTATTTTCCGCAAAAATAGCCAAAAAAAATGGAAATTTCGGGGTTCATCGGGATTAATCAGGATTAATCGGGATACTTCGGGATAAAGCCTAAACAACAGCGCGGGGCCCGGCTGACTGCCGGACCCCGCGGGTATCTCTTTTCAGGAGCTGTTCTTACTTGAAGAAGTGGGGGATATTGTTCTGAACCTTGCGGCGTCCCTTGATGATGTTGACGATGTTACGGCTCAGCGCGCCTGCACCGCGGGTCTGAACGAACTGGGCTGCGCTTTCGTCGGCATTGAACGGACGGCCCTCGGTCTCGATGTCGGTAACGGTGAACACAACCAGAGCGTTATTGGCTTTCATCGGGCCGACCATCTGGCCTTTCTTGGCAGCGGCAGCTGTCAGAGCGCTTTCGTTGGGGCCGAGACCCGGAATGAAGATCTGGCCGAAGGTAACGGTGGTGGTGTCGACAGAAGCGCCCATGGCCTTGGCGTAACCGGCAACGTCTTTGGCTTTACCCTGATACTGCTTCAGCAGGGCGTCGCCCTTCTTGGCGTTGCGCACGCGTGTCTCGAGCTCAGAGCGGACATCGCTGTAGCTGGCGGGCATATAGTCCTCATAGGTATCGGCCACAGCCACGGCAATGAGGCGGTCGTCGGTCTGTTCGCCGAACACAGGCGAAACCTGACCCTTCTTGGCATCGAGAGCCCATGCGACAGCATTGTGGGTTTCGTTGAGGTTGCCGATCATCGGCGAAGAGTTTCCGACAAGAGTTTCCTGAACGTTATAGCCGGCCTTGGCGGCGTTCTCCTTGAAGGATTTGGCATTGTTGTTTGTCTTGGCATATTTGTCGAGGTCGGTAAAGAGCTTGTTGAAGGTGGCGTTGCTCGGCTCGAGCACATAGTTGACTTCGACAATGTCGTAGACGGTCACCGGAGCCTTGCGCTGGCGCACACGGAAAATGCGGCCGTTCTCGGCGAGGGTGTCGGGGGTGAACCACTGACCCAGGGTTGCGCCGTCGATAGCCGGACGGAGCGAGGCCATGTCGGCGGCTGTCATCTGAATCCAGGTGCTGTCCTGCGAACCTGCCACAAGGCTGTCTTTAGCAGCGTCGGCAAACGATTTGCCGCCGTTGAGATCGGCCACCATCTTAGCGACTTGTGCGCGGGTGCCCTGAACCATCAGGAAGTCGATCAGCACAGAGTCGACCTGCGAAGTCGAACCCATCAGCTTGGCCAGTGTGTAGTCGTTGCCGCGATGGCTTACCAGAGCGGCTTTGCCTACTGTGGCGCTGTCGACGAAGCTCTTCATTGCCTGATCGGTGATGGCGCCACGGGTGAGAGATTTGCGCTCGGCGAGGAAGCCGTCCATATCTTCGACGCCGGTAGCGCCTTCCTTGGTGTTAAGACCTGCCAGAGCATTTTCTACGCGCTTCTGGCCGGCCTGGATGTCGGCGGGACTCGGAGTGATGTCGACGGCGATATATTCGACCTGACGGATCGGCTCGGCGAGCTCGTAGCGGCCTTTGCGCTCGGCATATTCGGCATTGATTTCAGCGTCGGTGACAGGATATTTGTCGTCGGCGAGGCTCGAATAATCTTTCTTGGTGTAGAGGATGTGGGCTGTCGAAGCGTTCTCGTCGTAGAGAGCCTTGGCATCGAGGTCGTTGGCCACGAGAGTTCCCATGAACAGAGTCTGGAGCTTCTGGCCGCGGAGCTGTTCCTCGATATTTTTCTCAAGATCAATCCAGATCGCGCGCAGGCGGGCTGCCTGATCGGCGTCGAGCTGATATTTCGAGGGATTGAAGGCCATGTCGTGGAGCTGGGCTGCGCTTTCAACGCCATACTGCTGCTGAACCATGCTGTTGAGATAGCCGGCGTTCTGGCCGAGCATGGCGTCGGAGAGTTCGGCGTCGGTAACCTTGATGCCCAGACGGTCCATCTCTTCGTTGAACAGAGCCTCTGAAATCATCTGCGTCAGAACCTGCTGCTGAAGCACGGCGCTGTCGTATTTGCGGCCCTGGGCCTGAGCCTGCTGGCTGGCCTCTTCGAGACGTCTCTGGAACTCGTTGATATTGATTTTCGTATTGCCGAAAAGCTTTGAGTTGCCGACCTCGGCTACAGTGGTGCTGTTGCTGAAGAACGAGCGGCCCGAGGTCAGGAAGTCGCCTAAGATAAAGGCGAGAAGGGCCACGGCGATGATGACTAATAGCAGCACTGATTTGCTGCGGATTTTTTCAAGGGTTGCCATTGATTATTTAATGATTTGATTTATCTTGTTTTAGTATGCCGTAAGGCCGCCCGACAGTCGCGGCAGCCAATAAAGCGCACAAAGATAGTGATTTTTCGCCGAAATCACAAAAACCTCGGCCGTTCCCATAAAAAACCGCATTCGGGATTCTATTTCATGAACACAAAATAAACTGCAGCCACGAGACATACGAATGCCGCCAGATGGTTCCAGTGGAGCGGTTCGCCGCGGAAAAGCACGACGGTGAAAACAGTGAAGACAACCAGAGTTATACATTCCTGCATGACCTTCAGCTGCATAAGCGAGAACTGGCCGCCGTTCCCCTCGAACCCTATTCTGTTGGCGGGCACCATGAAGCAGTATTCGAGCAGAGCTATGCCCCATGAGATCAGGATAACCCAGATCAGCGACGTCTGCGACGTTATGATTTTTAGTTGCTGAAGTTTAAGATGGCCATACCAGGCGAATGTCATGAAAATGTTGCTGACGACGAGCAGCGCCACCGTCAGCCATGCCGAAGCTTGCATAATGTTTTTCCGTGGATATGACAAGCGAGAGGAACCGCGCTCAGTGCGGCGGCGCCTCTCGCTCGTTAAGGTTTGTTTATCAGCTTATTTCTTAGCGATCGATTTCACGGTCACGTCGAACACGAGGGTCGACATCGGGGGAATCGAACCGTCGGGAGTGCCGTCAACGCCATAGGCAAGCTCGGCGGGAATGTAGATAACATAGTGGCTGCCGGGATTCATCATTTTCAGAGCCTCGGCGAATCCGGGGACAACGCCGCGCACGGGGAAGGTAGCGTTGTCGTTCGAATCGAATTCCTTGCCGTTGATGAGGGTGCCTTTGTAGGCTACCACAACCTGGTCGGCATCGGTAGGCATTTCGCCCGTGCCCTGCTCGAGAACCTTATAGGCCAGACCGCTGGCGGTCTTCTTGATCGAGGGGTCCTCTTTCATTTTCTTGGCTACGAAGGCGGCGCCGTCGGCTTTGTTCTTCTTGGCCTCGGGGCTGTTCTCCTTAGCTTTGGCCTCAGCCTCGGCTTTCTTCTGCTGCTCGGCCATCATCTGCTGCTGAACGGCGTTCATAACCTTCTGATAGCGGGCCTGGATCGAGACCATATCGCCGACGCTGTCGGCGAGGAAAGCCTGCTTGAAGGCGTTCATGAAAGCCTTGCGGTCAACCGAAATTCCCGATTCTTCCATCTGCATGAGCATTCCGGCGAGGTTCTGGCCGATGCTCAGGCCGGTGAAGTAGCTGGTTTTGGTGGTATCCATGTTGATCATGTATTCGATACCCTTGAGAATTTCGTCTTTGTTGTATTTGGCGCGCATTTCCTCAGGAACCGATGCCATCTGCTGGTTGAGCATCGAACCGTTGAATTCGCCCATGGTTGTGCTGGTTGAGTCGTTGGCGTCGGCAGCGCTGCTCGACGAGCCGTTGCAGGATGCCATTCCGGCAAGCATCATCAGCGATGCGCCGGCAGCAAGAATAATTTTCTTCATTTTGGTTGAAAAGGGTTTATTTAGATAATGATGTTTGATTTCTTGTTGACTTTGATAAGCTCTACCTCGAATATCAGCGTTGCGTTCGGGCCGATGACGCCGCCGGCTCCGTTGGGGCCGTAGGCGAGATTCGACGGAATGAACAGGCGCCATTTCGAGCCTTCGTTCATCATCTGAAGAGCCTCGACCCATCCGGGAATAACCTGAGTGACGCCGAAGGTAGCGGATTCGCCGCGCTCTACGCTGCTGTCGAAAACAGTGCCGTCGATAAGGCGCCCGGTATAGTGCACGGTGACTTCGTCGGCTGCGGTCGGACGCTGGCCTTTGCCTTCGGTCAGCACTTCATACTGAAGCCCCGAGGCGGTTGTCTTCACTTCTACGCGCTTGCCGTTCTCTTCGAGATATTTCTTTCCGGCTTCTTCGTTTACTTTCGAAGCGGCGGCGGCAGCTTCCTGCTGCTTCTTCTCGAGAGCGGTGAAGTAGACGCGGATTTCCTCCTTGGCCTCTTCGTAGCTCATGGCGGGTTTCTCGCCCGAGAACACTGCGGCCACGCCGGCGGCAAAGTCGTCGACATTGATTTCATTGATTCCGCTGGCGCGGAAGTTGTTGCCCATGCTAAGGCCGAGGGCGTAGCTGAGGCGGTCGAGTTGTTTCTGTTCCATCGTTGATGATGAGTGTTTAGGGTGACGTTCGGAAGCGCGAAACGGGGCGCTCCCGATTGAGCGTCGCAAAGTTAGTGAATATTGGTCAATCGGCGATTAACATTCGTCATGTTTTTTTCGCCGTCGGTTCTTCCCTTCTCTTATCAACGCCCGCGCCGGCGGGTTTGTTTATTGCCGAAGCGAGCGCCTTGGCGTTGCGCGAGGTTCTGAAAGAGGTGAATGTGTCGAAAATATCGCGCATGGCAGCCGCGGCGTTCTCGGCCTGGGCGGCGTAAAGGCGCGCCGAACCTCCGAGCCCTTCGACGTTCTGCCCCTGAAGGGCCGAGCTGACGCCGCTGACCTTCTCCATCATCTCCATCTCGATCCGCAGCAGCTGGGCAGCCGCGGGGTTGGCTGAGGTCGACAGCAGCTGCGGCATTGTCTGCGTGCGCGTCTGACTGACGGGAATAACCGCGCCCGGACGGCTGAACATCGCCGCCACATCGTTCAGCTCCACTCCGCGCGGCAGCGATTCTATCGGATAAAGCAGCGCTCCCTTGGCCGAAGTCCCCAGAATATGGTCGATCAGCGTTATCGACCGGTTGATATTGCGCTGCTGGTCGACGATATCTTCGATAAACGGGTGAACTTCGCCGTCGATGAGCGGATAAAGCTTCACGCAGAACGGGTGAGAGCCGTGGCTGTAGGGCGACAGCTGAGTGGCGAGCAGTGTGCCGTCGGGGGCAAACCAGCTGCCGCGCCATCTGACCGAACGACGCCGCTGCACGGCTATGGTCGGCTGCCCGAGTCTCCGGCGCCGGGCATTGATACTCTCGACGCGGTCGCGTTCCGAAGCGTCGGCAAGCACGAGCCGCGCCGCGCGACGGTCGTGACAGGCAAGCAGCTCCACCGAGTCGAGAGTCCACACCTCGACAACGCGGCAGCGGTCAGCGCGCGCGGCCACGTCGAAATCCTCGCATCCGCAGCTTGTCAGGAATCCTCCCGTCAGGGCACTCTCGCTGTAGATGGCCGCCAGCCGCTTCTCGCGCCGACGGTTGCCCCCGCCGAAACGGATCAGAACCTCGCCGAGGCTCATATCGTGGAGCATCCCGACAAGCTCGATATCGTGGCCGCGCGGGTCGGTGAAACTGTTGACAAAGAACCGGTCGGGAGCCACGTTGTCGACCCACACTCCGTTCCCCTCGGCTCTCTTCTCGGCCGTTATGCGCTGAATGGCGCAGCCCGAGATAAGAAACTCTTCGAGAGCACGGGCGTCGAGCTCGTCGAGACTGTTCATCGAGGCTATGTCAGCGAGTCCGCCACTGCGCTCTTCCGTGGCGACGTCGGCGCGATAGCGGCCGACGACTGTCTTCACAATCTGTCGCAGAAGATTGTTCGTCAGCGGATGGGCTCCCGACGAAGCCATAGCCTCATATTCGCTGACGGTCCGGCCGTCGGGCAACGTCACCGGATCGCTCCACTGATCGCCGTAGACGAACCGCTTGAAACGGTCGCGTCGTGCGCGCAGGCCGGCCCATTCGCCCCATGCCTGCCGCGCCGTAAGAAATACTTCGTTTGTCATTTCGTATCGATAAAGGTTTAGTCATTAATCTGCGGAATAGTCGACAGTGCGCGCGGGTCGAGACGATAGACGCCGCGCGTTCCCTCGGCCGGAGCGAGGCACACAAGCAGCTGTTCGACCTCAGGCGGTTCCGAAGGCGACATTATGAGTCTCCGTCCGTCGACAACGGCGACAGGGCAATGGCTGCCCGCGCGACTCATCGGCGAGCACTGCCGCCGCGCCGCGGCCGACTCCCTGTCGGTCAGAATCGTCGCCGACCGCTCCCAGCCGGCAAGCCTGACCCCGACAACACGCCGACAGCTCTCGGGAAGCGTGATCGCCAGACGTCCGTCGGCGAGACGCTCGGGAACAGGCGCCACATCGCTGATATCGTCAGGATCAAGAAGCTCGCGCGGAGCAGTGTCGAGCAGATTCATAAACCAGGAGCGCATCTCGTCGGCGGCAAGCCGGCGCAGGTCGATGCCGTCAGCACGCACAACCTGAGCATCCGTGCGCGCCGTTTCGTGATAGCGGTGGAGAAGCCAGAGCTCCACCATCTCGTCGTAGCTGTAAACCATAGCAGTGAATATTTCCGGCAAAGCTACGCCGACGCGCTCCCCCGCCCCCTCTTTCCCGCATTATCCCGGGCGCCATCGACGACGCCGGAGGAATTCGTCACGAACTCCTCCGGCATTGTATGCGCCCAAGGCGGGCGGGCGCACCTCTGAGTATATTCTTTACTTCTCTGCTTTTTCTTTCTTTGCGGGAGCCTTTTTGGCAGCCGGTTTTCGGGCCGCTGCTTTCTTAGGCTTGGCGGGAGCCTCGGCCGCTTCTTTCTTTTTGGGTTCGCGAAGCCGGTGCTCTTCGTTGAGATGCTCGATATTCTGGCGCATCGACGCCGCCTCTTTGTTGAGGGTCTCGATCTCGCGCTCCTGATTGCGTATCGTCGTCAGCAGCGCGTTGAGTTCCTCGTTCTCGATCGAAAGGGGATACTGCTCTTCGACGCGCACAATAAAGTCGGCCAACACGTTCATATAATTCGTAAAGGCGTCGAACGGGGTGTCGTAGGGCGAGAAATGGCTGTGGACATCGCCGTCGGCCATATGTTTTGTCGACATATAGTAGAAGTGGTCGGAGGCCTGAAGGCGCAGCCAGTCCTCGTGGAGTTTGCGGTCGGTAGCCAGACGGACGCGCTCGGCAACGCTGTAGAGTTTGTTGAACGCCTCCTGCTGGAGCTGATTGCCGAGCCATGCCGAGGTGTCGCGCGCTTCGTCGGCCCACGATATGGGGTGCATGACCGACAGTTCGGCAACAGATTTCAGCTTCTGCACAGCCTCGGTCGGCGTCCAGAACTCAACGCCGCGCTCTGCGGCGAAGCGCGGCAGAGCCTCGAGGAACTGGAATATTCCCGACGAAGCGGGCTGCAGTTCGCCGAAGGTCTCGAGGTTCATGAACAAGTTTATTATCTGTTCCTCGGCCGGTGTCGATGCGATCCAGTCGATATATTTGTCGGCAGTCATGGGGTAGCCGTCCCATTCGGTGTTCGAGAAGCGGAAGGCGATATCGTCGCTCAGCTTCGAGTTCTTGAGCAGCAGTTTCAGCTTCGGGCACGAGGCGGCGCTGTAGACGTAGTTGGGCGATTTCCAGCCCAGAATATGCTTGGCGCCCTCGGTTATGCACCCTTTGAAGCCCATGTCGTAGATCTGCGGAGCGAGGTCGTCGCAGTAGATGAGCTCGGTGTTGCGCAGAACTTTCGGCTTGACGCCGAACAGGGTATGGAGTTTCTCGCTGTGGGCCTTGACCTGCAGGCGGAATTCCTCAGGGTCGGCAAGCGACGCCAGCGAGTGGGCGTAGGTCTCGGCGAGGAACTCTACCTTGCCTGTCTTGGCCAGCTTCTTCAGCAGGTCGATGAATTCGGGCACATACTGCTCGAACTGATCCAGAGCCGTTCCTGTCACCGAGATAGCGCAGCGGAAAGCGCCGTTGGTAGCCTCGATCATGCGCAGCAGGCTCTCGGCAGCGGGTATGTAGGAGTTGGCGGCTATGCGAGTGATGATATCGTCGTTGGCGAAGTCGTCGAAATAATAATGGTCGTTGCCTATGTCGAAAAAGCGGTAGCGTTTGAGGCGGAACGGCTGATGTATCTGGAAATAAAAACAGATTGCTTTCATTGTTGTCGTGTTCTATAAAATAAGGTAGTGATAGGTTTATTTGCCGGTGACGCGGTGATAGATGTCGATAACCTTCTGGCCGGCTTTGTCCCAGGTTATGCGGTTGACTTCGTCGAGACCATCGCTGCGGAGCTGGTTGTAGAGCGCCGGATAGGTTATTATGGCGTTGATGGCGTCGGCCATGGCATCGATATCCCAGTAGTCGGTCTTGATGACATTGGTCAGAATCTCGGCACAGCCGCTCTGCTTCGATATTATCGACGGCACACCCATCTGCATGGCCTCGAGCGGCGAGATGCCGAACGGCTCGCTGACCGAGGGCATGACATAGACATCGCTGGCAGCAAGCATCTCATAGACCTGACGTCCTTTCTGGAACCCGGGGAAGTGGAACCGGTCGGCAATGCCGCGGCGCGCGGCCAGATCGATCATCTTGTTCATCATGTCGCCTGAACCGGCCATGACGAATCTGACGTTATGGTTGTTTTTCAGAACCTTCACGGCCGCCTCGACGAAATATTCGGGCCCTTTCTGCATTGTGATGCGTCCTAAGAAGGTGACGACCTTGTCTTTCCCCTTGGGCATCTTTATGTCGAGAAGGTCGGGGCTGAGCGGTGTGACGGCGTTATGGACGGTGGTGACCTTGGCGGGATCCATGCCGTATTTGTTGATGACGGTGTCGCGCGTCAGGTTGCTGACGGTTATGATGTGGTCGGCGTTGCGCATTCCGTCGAGCTCGATGCCGAACACCGTCGGGTTGGGCTTGCCGCGCGAACGGTCGAACTCGGTGGCGTGGACATGGATAACCATAGGTTTGCCTGTTACCTGCTTGGCGTGGATTCCGGCCGGATAGGTCAGCCAGTCGTGGCTGTGGATGACGTCGAAATCAAGCGTGCGGGCTATGACGCCTGCGCAGATCGAATAGTTGTTGATCTCTTCGACAAGATTGTCGGGATAGCGGCCCGAGAACTCGAGACATCCCAGGTCGTTGGTGCGCATATAGTCGAAGTTGGCGTAGATATGGTCGCGCAGCCGGTAGTAGAGGTCGGGCGACATGACGCGCCCGATGCGCTGCTCGACATAGTCGCGGTCGACGTCGCGCCAGGCTATCGGAGTCTGGCTTGTGCCGATTATGTTGGCAAAGTGGCGGTCTTCGTCGCCGAAGGGCTTGGGGATGACGAAGGTTATATCCATGTCGCCACACTGCCACATGCCGCGAGTGAGGCCGTAGCTGGCGGTGCCGAGACCGCCCAGAATATGCGGTGGGAACTCCCACCCGAACATTAGAGCTTTCATTTAGCGGAAGTGTGGAGTGTTTTACGGGTTTAATTTCTTCAGAGTGCGCAGGGTCCGCAGAATCTCGGCAACGTTGGTAACGTGGCTGATGGCGCCGCGTCCCTCATAGGGCGGATTGGCGTCGTAGAGCTGGCTCAGCGACCCTACACAGCCGTTGCCCATCTCGTCTTCGAAGCCGATAAGCATTCTGTCTATATAGCTCACTCCGCTCATACCGAACACTTTCAGGTAGGCGTCGGCGTAGAAGCCCATGAGCCAGGGACGCGCCGGCCCGTTGTGGAGCGCCATCTCGCGGTCGTAGGGCGAGCCGAGATAGAACGGGCGGTAGCCGTAGCTCTTTGGCGACAGTGTGCGCAGCCCTTTCGGGGTCAGCAGTTCGCGGGTGACGACGTCGAGCACTTTCTTGCGCTGTCGGCGGTCGAGCGGCGAATAGTCGAGTCCGATGGCGACAGCCATGTTGGGGCGCACGCTCGGGTCGGCGTAGGTGCCGTCGACATAGTCATAGAGATAGCCGTAGTCGTTGAGGAAGGTGTCGGTAAACGCCGGCTTGAGCTTTTCGGCGAGCGCCGTCCAGCGCCCGGCGGCCTCGGCCATCTCCGGAACTTCCTCGACGAGTTTCGAGGCGAACACCAGTGCGTTATACCATAGCGCGTTGAATTCCACCAGATAGCCGCTGCGGGCCACTACGGGCTTGCCGTCGAGAGCGGCGTTCATCCACGACACGGGAGTCACCGAGCCGTCGGTCGACAGCATTCCGCGCTCGTCGATAAAGAGATTCGGGTGGCGTCCTTCGGCAACGTAGTCGACGAGACCTGCCACCAGTCCGAGATAACGCTCGCGCGTCTCTTCATAACCGTAGGAGCGGGCATACTGCTGGAGCGCCCACAGCGTCCATAGCGGAATGTCAGGCAGGTCGATGCCGGCGATGCGGTTGCCGACAGTCTCGCCCGTGGCCATGAACCGTTCGAGCTCTTCGGCGGCGGTGGCCATTATGGCGTGATAGTCATCTTTATGGTCTATGGCTATGGTAGCGCCCGGAAGCGCCATGAAGGTGTTGCGCGCAAGAATCTTGCCCCAGGGGAAACCCGAGATGAGATACATCTTGTCGTCCTCCTTGATATAGCATTGCTTCACGGCGTTCTTCAGGCAGTTGAAGAACGACGAGCGGCACGTGCGCGACGCTATCTCGCGTTCATACATCTTCGAGAGCTGACGCGGCTGAATCTCGCTGACGCCGGCCGAGAAGATTATCGACTCACCTTTCTTTATAGGGATGTCGAAATAGCCCGGAACCCACAGGTCTTCGACGTAGGGGACGCCGCGCTCCATGTCCTTGACATATTCGAAGCCGTTATACCAGTTCGGCTCGTAGTGCCACTCAGGCCGGTGGTTGAACTGCATGTAAAGCCGCGGATAGCCCGGATAGAGACACACCGAAACTCCGTTGGCACATTCGGGACACTCCGGATTGAGCTTGTCGTTGGCCTGCACGAGGGCGTTCGCCTCGCGGAAAGCCAGATGGGGCCTCAGCCTGAGCATTGTCGGCGAATGGGCCTCGACGAGGGTGTAGCGGATCAGCAGACGGTTTTCGTGGCTTATGAAGATTTTCTCTTTGGTCAGAATGACACCGCCGACGCGATAGGTTGTCCGCGGAACGCTCTCGCAGTCATATTCGCGGATATATTTGTGCCCCTGATGGGAGTAGACACCCCCCTGATAGCGGTGGAGATCGAGGTTGAACGGCGCGCCGTGCTGAATAACGGTGACATCCATCGACGAAAGCATCACGTGGCTCGTATTGCCGAATTCCTTGATGGGGATTACCAGCAGGCCGTGTTGCTTGCGCGTGTTGCAGTCAACGACCGTAGTACAGTGATAAGCGCCTGACTGATTGGTTCGGAGCATCTCCTTGCGGAGCGACTGCTCGAGATTAATCATCAGGCTTTTATCAAATTTAAGGTAACTCATTCAATCAGTTAAAGGTTAGAAGTTAAGAATAGACACAGGCCCGGTTCGCGGGTCGGCTACGAAAGTAACACTTTTCGACGAAATAGCCAAACAATATGTTGTCAAACACAATAATTGTCGCTCGCTGGGGATTATAAGATTTATAATTTTTATAAGGCTTATAAATATAGGGTCTATATGGCCTATAGGGCTTATTTTAGCGCGCTGCCCGGCTCAGATTAAATTTAGATTAAATTTGCCGAATTTTCAGCTGAAATCTCTCCCCGAATATTTGAAAATTTCGACAGCGTTTTATAACTTTGCGGTGACTATCGCCTATCGGGATTATTCATCTATAAGTTAACCAAATAAATTAAACATGAGAAAACTATTACTTACCTTTTTGTGTCTGTTCGGCTTCATAGCCGTCTGGGCGCAGGATGGCTCTTTCTCCGCGACGTTTAAGCGTGGCTCCGACAACAACCGGCCCGCTTATACGACCTCGACTGCTTTGTCAGACGTGTTCTCGGAGGGCGCAAACTATTTCTCGGCCATCAAAGCAACATCTAATTGTTCACCCGGAACCGGTGGCATTAAAATCGGCCCTAACAAAAGCGCCGGAAACATCACATTCACACTCTCTGCCGCAGGTCAGAAAAAAATCACATCGATTGTTGTCAATGGTTGCGGCGCGAAGAATGCCTCGCAAAAGCCTGATGTCACAATCAATGATGTAACGGTAACATTCGACAAATCAGCTAACGCCAATCCTGAGGACGCTGATTTCAAAGATTATACCTTCGTAATCAACGCCAATGCTCCGGTTCAGGAACTTGTCATCACTACGACTTATTGTGCTTTCTTCAATAAGATCACAGTGAACTACGCCGATGGCGGCAGCTCGGTCGAATATACCGAGAATCCCTCGTTCGTTGACTACGTCGGTGGAACAGGTGAATATTGGGATGCCCTCAACGTTAAGATGAACGTTCCCGAAGGCGCTACCGTCTACTACACTACCGACAACACCACCCCGACAACCTCGTCGACAGTCTACACCGCCGCCGGTATCGACGTTCCCGCCGCCACAACAGCAGGCGAGACTTTCGTCATCAAGGCTATCGCCGTTGCCGAAGGCAAAGAGCCGAGTGCCATCGTTACGCTCACCCTCACTGCTGTCAAGACCATCACCGCCGAACTTCTTTCGGCCATTGAAGCCGGAGGCTCATACTTCCTCCTTGCCGACAATACCCGTCTCGCAGGCCCGATTGCCACAGGCTACTACATGCCGACTACCGAGGTCGCCCTCGCCGACGGCAAGCTCGTTGCTTCCGACGCCAATCTCTTCACCTTCGAGGCTGGCGACGAGGCAGGCCAGTTCTATATCAAGGACGTCAACGGCAAATACTACGGCATGGATGCTACCCATAACAGCTTCAACACCTTTGCCGACAAAGCATCTGCCACCAACGCCCTCTGGACAGTGACTTTCGCCAACGGTCTCGCCACGATCACCAACGTAGGCCGCGGTAACGTCATCGCATATCAGAGCAACTACAAGACATTCTCGAGCCTGACAGCCGACGCCGCCGCAAGCGCCTCGCTGCCTGCCATCTACGGCGAGAAGCCCGTTGTCAAGCAGCCCGCAGGTCTCGAATTCGCAGCCGCTACAGCCGAAGCTACAATCGGCGAGGCTTTCACCGCCCCGGTTCTCACCTTCGCAACGACAGCCGCCATCAGCTACACAAGCTCGACCCCCGCTGTCGCCACCGTTGACGCCGCCACAGGCGTCGTCACCCCTCTGACCGAAGGAACAACCACAATCATGGCCACCTCGGCCGCCAACGACGACTTCGAAGCCGGCTCGGCCCAGTATGTGCTGACCGTCAAAGCCGCCTCGACCCCCGTCGATCCCGACCAGCCCGAAGCTCCCAAGCCCGCAGGACTCGCCTTCTCGGCCGCTACCGCCAAGGCTGTCATGGGCCAGACCTTCACAGCTCCCGTGCTCGTCAAGGCTACCGACGCCGCTGTCAGCTATAACTCGAGCAACTCTTCGGTAGCCGTCATCAACGGCACCGACGGCGCTCTCGTTCTCGTGGCTCCCGGCACTACCATCATCACTGCCACAACCCCCGCCAACGACAAGTATCTCGCCGGCTCGGCCCAGTATTCGCTGACCGTCGAGGCTGCTCCGACTCCCGACCAGCCCGTTGTCCGCGAGGAACCTGTCATGTATTTCACTCCCGGCGTCGTTGAAGCCGAAGTCGGCAAAGCCTTCACCGCCCCCGTGCTGACCAAGCCCGAAGGCGTTGAGGTTCTCTACACTTCGAACAACACCGATGCCGTCGTTGTCGACGCTCTCTCGGGCGCTGTGACCCTCATGGGCCCGGGCAACGCCATGGTAACGGCCACTTCGCCCGCCAACGCCAGCTACCTCGCCGGCTCGGCCTTCTATCTGATCACTGTCAAGGGCGACAAACTCCCAGACAATCCCGATAATCCTGACAATCCCGACCAGCCCACCAACGTCACCATCGTCTACGCCAACCACTCGGCCGACGCTCTCGACGTCACAGTCGACGGCATCAACGCCAAGGCTGTCAACAACGGCGGTTCGACCGACCCGCAGTACCACGCTGCCACAGCAGCTCTGCGCCTCTACGCCAAGAACGACCTGACAATCTCGGGCAAAGAAATCGAGAAGATCGTCTTCACCCTCGCCGAAGACGCCAAATACCGCTACACAACTTTCACACCCTCTGTCGGCACCATGGCAACCCAGGCCAAGGGTGACACCCAGATGACATGGACCGGCGACGCTTCGTCGATCACCTTCACCGTCGGTGAGAAAGCCACTCTCGGCGAAGACGGCGACACCAAAGCCGGACAGATCCGCATCTCGAAGATCGAAATCTTCGTCAAAGGCGGCGGCGACACCCCGACACCTCCCCAGCCCGGCGAAGGCTATTCTTCGCTCGCCGAATGGATGCAGGCCAAGCCCGCTGCCGACGAGGCCATCAACGCTGCTCTGACAGTCCTCTACCAGAACGGCAAGGATCTCTTCGTCAAACAGGCCGACACCTACGGATTCGTCTATGGCGACGTAGCTCAGGAATACACCAACGGTCAGGTTATCGCAGCCGGCGCCACCGGTCACTACGAGGAATACAACGGAATGCCCGAAATCATCCCCGTTGCCTCGACCTTCGCCAAGGGCTACGACGGCGCTCCCGAAGCTCCCCAGCTCATCACCGGCGACAAGGTGACCGAAGCCAACCTTCTCCACTATGTCCGCCTCGAAAGCGCTAAAGTCGAAGCTACCGAAACCGACCGCCAGTTCACCGTTACCGCCGACGGAGCCACCTTCACCCTCTGGAACCGCTGGAGCAAGACCGTGACCAACGTCGCTGCCGCTGACGACGCCGACATCTACGGCTTCATCGGCAAGACCAAGATCGGCGACAACATCGAGGTTGTCCTCTTCCCCACCCGCTTCGAAGACAACGGCGGCACTCCCGTCAACCCCGGTGACAACACCGCTACATTCGACTTCACACAGCCCGGCTCGCTCAGCCCCGCCCAGAATATGCCCGGCGCAGGCGCCGATAACGCTGTCGACGTCAGCGGCGTAACCTTCACCTCAGGTGTCATCACCCTCGTCAACGACAAGGGCACGAACAACACCTCGCCGCGCCTCTACAAGTCGAACGAAGAAAGCGATAGCTTGCTAGAGCTTTCTTAGTGGCGAACGGGTGAGTAACACGTGAAGAACCTGCCTTACAGAGGGGGACAACAGTTGGAAACGACTGCTAATACCGCATAATGCTTTTGAGAGGCATCTCTTG
>ERZ780207.1022-NODE-1022-length-25972-cov-3.533318_pt1 | contig 25972 bp, 16 predicted proteins | sample MGYA00510977_ERZ780207 | MGnify/ENA primary metagenome ERZ780207 (study PRJEB29588, sample SAMEA2151383) | human gut metagenome | biome: human gut; feature: human-associated habitat; material: faeces | place: Denmark | collected 2008/2010 ...
AAATTCGGCTATTCATACTGGAAAATACTGACCGACGAGGGTGAGATGGAGATAACGCTCCACGACACGTTCCAGAGCCTGCTGAAAGTCGGCGGTACGAGGATTTTCGTGAACGATATTGACGGAAACCGCTTTGAGATTCCCGATATTGAAAAGCTCGACAGACAAAAAACGGCCTTCGATTTCGTATTCACCAGGAGACTCGATCAGGAATTCATCAACTTGAGACAACTCCCCCGCTACCCCTCCCGGGCTCAGAGAGTCAGCACCGGAGGAAGTGCACGACTGGATTGCGCCGCCGAAATCACTGCCGAAAACAATCGTTCCTTCGTCCTGTAGAGCGTCAGCCTGGGGATTTCGAGGAATACTGCGGTGAAAGGAATTGTCTGAATCGATCGGCTCCAAAATGAAGGATGAACTTGTCGTAGTGAGTTTGTGTGTCGGGCTATAGAAGGTTTTGCCGCTCAGGGTGCGACCGGAGTCCAGCAAGTCTTCGATTTGGGCGATAATGGCGCTATTGAAGGAATATCGCTCCAGATAAAGATAGAGAAGATGTCTCCAACCTTCTGATTTATTGAAAATTATATTCGTAAGTTCAGCAGTATTGAGATTGGAGAAATTGCTCCGGACGATTGATTGTGCCTCCGAAAAATGCCGCATATCGCGATTGAGAACCTTCACTGTCGAAGGATTCAGACGCTCAAGGAGTGGGATTATTTCGTGGCGGATGAGGTTGCGACGATACTCCGTGTCTTGATTTGTGCTGTCTTCGCGCCAAGAGAGATTGTGGCTGAACGCATATCCCTCAATCTGATTGCGTGTCATTCCCAAAAGCGGACGCCAGATGTTCAGCGACGACGGGAAATCGGAAATGGAACATCCGAGAGCGGCGGCAAGTTCGGGAGTCGGCTCCACATTTTGAGTGGACTGTTCCTGCATACCGCAGATTCCACGAAGGCCAGTGCCACGGACGAGATTTAGAAGGAGAGTTTCGGCATTGTCGTTAGCATTGTGCGCAATCGCCACCGCCTCATATCCATATTCCCCGCGCAACCGTGCAAACCATCCGTAGCGCAGCTCCCTCGCAGCCATTTCAATGCTCGCCTTGCGCGACCGCGCTTATCCAACGGTGTCTAAATCAATATGATGAAACTTCACCCCGTTCGTCTCACACCAGTTGCGTACGAATTCTGCATCAGCATCACTTTCCTCCCCCCGAAGATGAAAATTACAATGCGCCACGGCAAATTCGACACTCCCCTGCCGATGAAGCATATCGGCAAGCGTCATCGAATCCACTCCCCCACTCACGCCCACAATCACCTGTGGATAAGGACAAACTATCTTTCCTGCAAAACCCATATATGAAAAACAAAAGATGCTATCATGCGAAGATAACATCTTTCAATAAATTATTCAAATTATCGCAGCGCAACGAAGCAGATCGCCCACGCTAAGATTCAAAATTCAAATAAGAGGATGAGATGCAAGGCGCGCAAGAAATTTGAACCGCAGCAACCTTTCGGTTGTGAGGATTCAAATTATCGCAGCGCAACGCCGCAGATCGCCTATTATTTGGATTTTGAAGCGATGGTATAGGTAAATCCAAACGATATAGACTCAGCAAACTGGAGTCCACGCTTCACCATAACCGTCTGACCGGACTCATCCTTGACTTCAACGCCCTTCTCAGTCTTAGGCTTGAAGACATTGGTGTCGTAGATCATATTGGTAGTGACAGTGAGAGCAAAGTATTTGGCGAGTTTCCAGTCGAACTTATTGTCCCAGTTGAAACGGACGTTCGGATTGTACTTGCCGTTGTCTTTCTTGCTCAGATAGTCGGTGAAAAGGACTATCTGTGAGGTGTACTTGAAATTGTCGTTAACGTTGACCTTGAAGTCCATCTTGAGCTGGGCACCGAACTGGAAGAGAGCTGAACGGTATGCCGTGCCCGACTTGTAGGCATTGTCGTACCGTGTCTTGGTGTCATAAGCAGCCTTGTCCTCCGCGCTAAGAGCATTGTAATCAGCTTCTTCAAGAACAGTTGGGAACTTAGTCTTCAACGCCGCGTAATCATCCTTTGTGTTCTCGTATTCCTTCGTAAGCTTCATACCATAAGCTTTGCGGAACTGGCTGTCAGTCACCACGGTGAAACCTCCGGTGAGAGGTGCGAAACTCACTGAAACCCAATTTGCCGGATTCCAGTCAAGACCGAGTGCCAATGTCGTGTAGGCCGGAGAAAGGAAACCTGATTTCGGGACACGGGCATCCTTCCACAGGCTCTTCTGGTCTTTGCGGGAGAGTTCGTCGAGTTTAGGAAGTGCCCCTGACGCGTCCTTATATCTGTCTGGAACCACAGGCGTCTTATAGTCGTAACCATTGGCGAATTGGCTCTTGAAGTCGAAGTTGGCGGAAGCATAGAGTTGCTCGTGAATCCTATGACCCCATTTACTTTCGAGATAGATTCGGTCGTTACTCTTTTGGAAAAGAGGCTTTGATGATGCGTAGAGCAGTCCGAACTCCAACTGCAGACGGTTGTTCCAGAACATCTTGTCTTTCTTCCAGTTCGCATTGCCGTCGGCATATCCCTTCAGCGTAAAGGTGTTGTCTCCACCGGCGGCCCAGTTGGAGAGGCTCGTCTGACCCACATTTATCTGGGTCGTGAGCGAATTTGTCCAATAGTTAGGCTTCTTCGGAGCCGCTTTCTGCACAGGGGCCGACGCGAACGCCTCGGCAGCTTCCTGCGCAGCCTTCTGCACATCATCCTGAGCCGAAGCCGCAATCGCAGTACATGCCATCATCACGATGGCTGCAAAAGTATTCTTTTTCATAATCAATACTCTATTACTAATTCAAGTTTCGCAAGTATTCAAACTTATTGCGAATATTAAACTTATCTCTTTTATCGAACTCTCAAATCCCACGCACTTTTTTCTGTCCACGTTACCCCTCTCCTAAATCCCCTCCCTCGGGGAGGGGACTTACCCTCGCCACAAGGGCTCAAAAGTGGTGTTTCGCACTGCGAAACTTGATTCACTAATAGGCAATGGAAAATATCACCCTGCGGTGTGAAGGTCTGCCACTGTAGATGCACTTTCCTTCCTCCTCGCAAACATAACTATCAATCGGAATGCAACGGATTGTCGCCTTGGTCTCTTCCTTGATGCGCTCCTCGGTCTCGGTCGTGCCGTCCCAATGGCAGAGAAGGAAGCCGCCTTTTTTGATTTCCTCTTTAAATTCATCCCAAGAATCAACCTTGCGGACATTGGCGTCGCGGAATGCGAGGGCCTTGTTGTAGATGTTCTGCTGGATGTCCACAAGCAATTTCTCAATGTGCTCAGCCACAGCCTCCTGCGAAACTGAAGACTTTTCAAGAGTGTCCCTGCGGGCGATTTCAAGAGTGCCTGCGGCGAGGTCGCGAGGCCCCATAGCGATGCGCACCGGAACTCCCTTGAGCTCCCACTCCGCAAACTTGAATCCAGGACGGAGAGTGTCGCGGTCGTCAATCTTCACGCTGACACCTGCCTTTTCGAGTTCTGCCTTAATCTCTGACATTCTCTGAACAATCGCATTGTGATCTTCTTCCGTCTTGTAAATCGGCACCATAACCACCTGAATCGGAGCGAGTTCCGGAGGAAGGACGAGTCCGTTGTCATCGCCGTGAGCCATGATGAGCGCACCCATCAAACGTGTGGAAACGCCCCAAGAAGTTGCCCAGACATACTCCTGATTGCCCTCTTTGTTGGTGAACTGCACATTGAAAGCCTTGGCAAAATTTTGTCCGAGGAAGTGGGAAGTTCCTGCCTGAAGGGCCTTGCCGTCCTGCATCATAGCCTCAATGGTGAGGGTGTCGAGTGCTCCTGCAAACCTCTCGTTAGGAGACTTGTGTCCGACGACGACCGGAAGCGCCATGGTGTTGCGCGCGAAGTCCGCATAGACATTCACCATCTTCTGTGCCTCCTGCTCGGCCTCCTCGCGTGTCGCGTGCGCGGTATGTCCCTCCTGCCAGAGGAATTCTGCGGTACGGAGGAAAAGCCTCGTCCTCATCTCCCAGCGCACGACGTTCGCCCACTGGTTGCAGAGAATCGGAAGGTCACGCCACGATTTAATCCATCCCTTGTAGGTGTTCCAGATGATGGTCTCAGAAGTCGGACGGACGATGAGTTCCTCTTCGAGTTTTGCGGACGGATCCACAACCACGCCTGTTCCATTAGGGTCTTTCATCAGACGGTGATGCGTCACCACGGCGCACTCTTTCGCAAATCCCTCCACGTGCTCGGCCTCCCTGCTGAGGAACGACTTAGGAATGAAAAGCGGGAAATATGCGTTCTGATGCCCTGTTTCCTTGAATTTCCGGTCCAGAATATGCTGCATCTTTTCCCAGATTGCATAGCCGTACGGCTTGATTACCATACATCCTCTGACTGCGGAACGCTCCGCCAAATCAGCCTTCACCACAAGGTCGTCATACCACTGTGAGTAATTCTCCGACCTTTTTGTAACTTCCTTTGCCATATCTATATATCAATTTTATTTTCTATATTTGTTATGTTCGCCGCAAACTTTTGCGACGTTTTTGCATAAATTCGCATCTTTTGAGCGTATCATGTATAATGTGAAGAGGTATATTCTTTGCAATTTACATTGAAACACCGCATTCGACGACAACGAAATGCGGCGCGAAGTTAAGAAAAATATATGACATTATGACAAAACGGTTTTACATATCAGGAGTGTCGGGAATCTTGGCGCTGGCGACATGCGGCGTCATGATGTCTTCCTGTGGAACTGTGGCACAGACTACAAGTCAGTATGACGGTATATATTACACGAGGCCGGAAAAAACGACGTCCGCAGTGGACCTCGCGCAGAGCAAGGAGGAGACCGATGCGCTCACGGATCTGACAAAGACAACGATACTCGATGCGCGTGACAGCGCAACGGCCACCCGGACAGAAATCGCGCAGGCACCGAAGACGCTCACTCTCAACCTTGAGAACGCGAACGTCACGACAGTTTACGTGGACCCGTTCATGGGCTTCGGCTACAGATATGCATGGGCACCTTACAGATATAACTGGGGAATCTACAGCCCGGCCTATTATGCCGGATGGTATGACCCGTGGTTCTATGGAGGAAGGTTCTATGACCCATGGGTTTATGACTCGTATTGGTATGGAGGATGGTACAGCGGTCCATATTGGGCAGGATGGTATGACCCGTGGTACGGTCCGTGGAGAGATCCGTGGTACTACGATCACTATTGGTACCACCACCATCATCACCATTATCATCACTGCTACGACCCGTTCTTCGATGGACCGGGTTATGTTCACAGAGGCGAGCCAATTCATTTCGGATCAAGGGGAAGTGAAGGCGGAATGTCAAGGAGATATGGGACAAGCCCTTCTGTACGCGGCGGCTCCGCAGCAATGCGCAGCTCTACAAGGCAAGCGACCTCTGCGCGAGGGGGCTCTTCAAGCGAATTGACGAGGAGTTCACGCTCTGCGGCAGCACGCACAGCTTCGGCAACACGCCCATCTGCAGTCCGCTCAGCCTCATCCGCCAGCCGTTCTTCGTCAGCTGCCGGCAATGGCAGGACAGTGCGGGCAGCGTCAAGGAATTCGGGCGTCGTGAGCGTTGCAAGACCTTCTTCATCACGCGGGACATCATCTTCGGCAGTGCGAAACACAGATTCGGCAGTGCGGCACACGACTTCAGGAGTGCGCAGCTCATCAACTGGGACACGCCCGTCCACGTCTGCCTCACGCGGAAGTTCTTCAAGCAGCTACAGCCGTCCTTCCAGCTCGTCTTCAAGCAGCTATAGCCGTTCTTCCAGCTCGTCTTCAAGAAGCACGACCTACAGCAGGCCTTCTTCCAACAGCTATAGGAGCAGTTCATCATCAAGCAGTTCAAGCTACTCCGGCAGTCGCAGCAGTTCCGGTTCAAACTACCGCTCGTCCGGCTCGACCTACCGCAGTTCAAGCTCTTCCTACAGCGGAGGAAGCCGCTCATCATCTTCAAGCTATTCAGGAAGCCGTGGCTCAAGCAGCAGCCGGTCCTCGAGACGATAAGACATTAAAGAATTAAACACCAGATATATATGAAAAAGATTGTATTGACGGCAGCTATTCTCGCCATCGGGTTCTCGGCAACAGCCCAGAATTGGGAGGACGGACTGCGCTTCAGTGAAAACGAATATGAGGGAACGGCAAGGACAATGGCTATGGGAAATGCCTTTACTGCCCTTGGCGGAGACATGGGTTCACTCGGAATAAACCCGGCAGGCTCGGCTGTGGCAAGACGCTCACAGTTCACCGTGACGCCTGGAATGAACATTTCCATCGCGCGTGTTCAGGGAGAAGTCCTCAATGACGGCTCGGTCGCATTCGGAAACAAGCTCCAGAACGACAAAAGCCGGTTCAGCATGCCGAACATCGGTGGAATGATAAATTTCAACACCGGCAGGTCACGCGGACTGAAGAACTGGTCAATGGGATTCGTGGTAAACAACACCCGCAGCTACAGCGAAGAGATCGTTGCCCGCGGACTGAACACGAGAACTTCGGCATTCGGGGAAATGGCGGCACGGGCGCAGTATCTCTATGGTTACAAACCGGATGACTTCAATGGTAACGATGCCTATGACAAAATCATTTTCGCTGACTACGACCTCGTGAACGCATTCCGCGCCGGAGCAATTGCTGGGACATCTTTCACTACAGGCGGAAAGACAGAGGACGCTTTTGTCGGCGCCACGGAGAACAGTACGGCAGACGGAAGAATCGGCATCGGAGCACACGGCCTGAACCAACATTTCGGGCAGACAATATCCGGCGCGAAGTCCGACTTTGTCTATAATCTCGCGCTCAACATTTCAGACATTTTTTTCTTCGGAGCGAACATCGGAGTCACGAGCATAAACTACCGCTCCAACGAGTTTCTCAAGGAAGACGCTGTGGACATAGAGGATGTGACAGCTGACTTTGGGGCGAGCGGCAAGACTTATTTCTCATCCGCGAAAAAAACATATAGCTACCGAGCTGAAGGCACCGGAGTTTATGGAAAATTCGGATTCATCCTCACGCCGTGGAAAGGACTCAGAGTCGGTGCGGCCATCCAGACCCCGACAAGATTCACAATAAAGGAAAGAATCAGCTATTCATGCGAGACAAAGTTCGAGGACTCTAAGTTCAGCGGCAGCGACACGGCTCCTGAAGGAAAGTTCGAATACAACTTCAAGGCTCCGCTCCGGGCGAACTTCGGAGTGGCCTACACATTCGGAAAATATGGTGTCGTGAGTGCTGACTATGAGCTGAGCAACTATCGCAGAATGTATTTCAGCGTTCCGGGAACATCCGACAACAGCGAGTTTGACAACGCAAACAACGGCATACTCGACTACTGCGGAGTTCAGCATTATCTCAGGTTCGGAGCCGAGTTCAAGCCGGCGGATTTCTTCTCCGTGCGCCTCGGCTACAACCTCAAGACCACCGGACAGACATACGAGGCAGACGGCAGCGGAAACCTCGTGAAAGCCCCGGCACAGAACCTCCACACGGCATCATGCGGTTTCGGCTTCAGCGCCGGAGCATTCTTCGCTGACTTGGCCGCTGTCGGTTATTTCTACCCGACACAGTACATCATGCCTTATGGTGACTATCGTTACGAGAAGGACACTCACCGCAGTCTTACGACAGAGTCTCCAGTGATACGCTACCGCCGCAATCTTGTTAAAGTCGTAGCGACATTCGGCGTCAGGTTTTAATAGGCAGCGCGCCTAAAGGGCAATCGAAAAATGAAACTCCCGGAGACTTCACAGCTTCCGGGAGTTTTTTGTTGTTGTATGTATGAATTGTTGTTGATTAGATTATTCTTTTACGCAACGGACGCAGTTGCCGTTCGCATTGTTCTGAGCCTCCACTTTCGACTCAAGTTCTATGGCCTCGCCTTTCTTGTATTTATCGGAAAAGTTTGCCGGTGCGTTAAGGGACGCAGCGAAAACATAGGAATGAGCCCCTGTGATATCGCTTGTCCAAAAGACTGAACCGACAGGAATTCCAACACTTAGGACATAACTGGTGCCAAAATGTGCGCAGTCGCGGGAACTGGTAATCGGGAAGTAATTGCCTTGAAACTCCATTCCGTGAAGGTTGGATGCGAGGTTTCCAGCTTTAGCGAGGTTGACAAATTCTGTAGCTTCATCTTTAGACGGAACTCTCCAACCGGCAGGACAAGGATCGAAAAGGGTTTTCTTCAAATCAGATTCTCCCCAAAGACTCTTGTAGCTCGGGTCATCACCATTAAGCCACGTTCTCCAGCCTCCGAAAGTATTGCCATTATTGGTAATGCACTTATATGGATGGACTGTAGCATAATCGACATAGACTTTGTTCTTGGTTGACTTGTCTGAAGAAATGTCGTCTCTTTTCATCAGATTCCAAGCATTGCCGCTGTCAAGTGAGCCGGATTCTTTAGTCCTGTAACCGAACATCTGTCCGTCGAGATTCATCTTTGAAGACTGTCCGTCAATCTTGAGCGCTTTAATCGGCGTGTAGGTCGGAGTTCCAAAGAGTATGTTGGTGTATTGAGTTGGGATAGTTACCGTGTAATCCGAGAATGCCGGGAACGGATCCTTGCGTCCCCACTGGTAGTAGTTGCCAACTGCACCAACTGGGATGTAGTCCCCTGTTGTTCCCATCCCAGAGATGGTGGCTCCCAAGAGTCGGTTCATAAACTGTTTTCCTCCGGCAGTAATCGTGCTAGTTTCCGGGTCATACCCTTCAGCGGCCCAGATATTCCAACTCCAGAGCAGAGTGGCATTGTTGATGCACTTGTTCTCATCGACTGTAATGTTCTCGTAGGTAACGCCTTCCTCAGCAAATGCTGCTATAACCACATTGCCCGGGACAAAGACATCAGGCGTATAAAATTTTATATAGCCATCTGAATCAAGAGAAACAGAACTTACATATACAGGACTCTCATCCACCCAATTATTGCTTGTCTGAAGAGTGTTGTACCAAAGTACCAAAGCTGATTTGGGAGCTATCGCCGTCTCGCCTGCAACTGATTCAAGCTGACTTGGGACGACACCATTTCCTTTTACATCCGCCTTGAACTTATAGAATCCCGGAGCAGTTATAAGGTAGCAGTTTGCCGTGCCGCTTGCGCTTAAATCAACATATTCATGTCCGGTCGATATTTCTCCGACCTCGAATGAAAGTGCAGCTTTCACTCCCACAGGAATTCCTGATGCGGGAACTTTCTTCGAGCCGAGTTTTGTTTCAATTCCGTTGACTTTAGCATAAACAGAGAATGTCTTCCCTGCGTGTCCCGGAGTGATTGTCATATAGGCGTTTACAGGAGTCGCAGAAAGCTTTGCCGCTTCGTTCAAGTGCAAGGAAATCTCCGGAGTTCCGGAAGTGAGGGTCAATGAACCATCTGAAAGGTTTACACTTCCGTCGGAAACCGAGAAAATTTCGCTCTCGTCCTCAAATCGCACCCTGATGTCAGAAACGCTGTAATTACTTTGTGCGGAAGTAAGAGCAATGTTCAAAACTGAAAGTGCGTGATTGAATGTCACCATTACTGCTTGTTCTGCTTCACCATTCGGCCTGTTAGCCATTGTTGTTGCATAAAGAAAGTCAGTTGCAGCGAGATGAACTATATCATCCGCACCTGCTTGATTTTGCGATGAAGGTACTGTTAATGGAACAGATAGTGGGTCCTTTCCGGCATTTACATTATACGGATAATACAAGTATGTCAAATAATCTTTCTTCGCTTCATACATGTAATAATAATGCGTCTTAAACGTAGTCTTACTACCAGTTGATCCCGCTACAAGCCTATCATTCAATGCTTTATCTACAACGCTTGTGCCTACACCTTCAATCGAGCCGCCTTTATACCAATAAAATCCCAGCGCATCATCCTTGACCCATTCAGTCTTCAGGACATCGCCTTCATCAGTAAAAGAAGTTTTGGTTTGAGGCAGAGTTCCTATGATGCTGACTCCAGACTCCTCAATCGGAGCCTCAACTATTTCATTTTTCTGACATCCGACCATTGCTGCAATGGTAAGGATAAGGAATAATTTTCTCTTCATAGTTACTTGCATTATTCTGTTACTTCTTCCCATTGATTCCATTTCGACATATCATTTATGCCGTTACTATTTGCAAAGCCGGCTTCGGCCAGTATGCTGTGCTCCGTCAACGACGGGCTCTCATAGATTTGGGAGACTACTGCCCCCCCCTGATACTTTTTCATCGCTAAATTAGTTTTATGTTGTTAAATATTAATTTGATTATTATTCCTTTACGCAGCGGACAGGGCAACTCGATGCCAAGTACTTACTGTCTTCAAATTTCACTTCCTTGAGTGTATTCGGTTGGCCTTTGTCCGCATAATTTGGCGGAGCAACCATCGCCGCCGCATAGGCATATCCGTAATTGTGGGTCGTGACTGATTCCGATGTCCACATATAAGATATGGTCGGATATCCGCAAGACTTCACAGTTTCCGTTCTGAAATGCATGTTGCTTCGCGAGCTGGTCATCGGCAGGTAATGCCCGTCGAAATCATATCCGACAAGATTGGATGCCAATGTGGCGCTGTTGAAAACCGCTTGCATAAACGACTGAGACTCAGCTTTGTTGCAGACACGCCAACCGACAGGACAAGGGTCGAAGAGAGTTTTCTGCGAGTCCGCGCCTCCCCAAAACGCCCTGTAACTCTGGTCATCGGTTGTCACCCAAGGATAATAGCCGCCATCCGGATATTTCGAATTCAGAATGTAGACATAAGGATGCTCAACAGCATAGCCCGAGAATACGCTATTGGACGAAGAAGGTGCCCCAATAGAATTTCTCTCAATCGTATGCCAAGACGAATCCATATTGAACGAGCCGTCCTCTTTTGTTCTATAGCCCCAAACCTGGTTGTTTACGTTCTTCGCAGCACTCTGGCCGTGAACTCTCAGAGCCACAATAGGAGTGTAGGTCGGAGTTCCAATGAGCTGGTTGGCGTACTGACAAGGCCAATAGTTGCAATAGTCCGCAATGGATGGGAACGGGTCTTTACGGCCCCACTGGTAGTAGTTGCCCACCGCATAGGCAGGTTCATAATCGCCTTTCGAGCCCACGCCGGAAATTGCCGCACCGACATTTCTGTCCATAAATGTTTTCCCGCCGGAAATGACAGCCGTCGCCTCCGGGTCATAACCATCAGCAGCCCAGATGTTCCAGCTCCAAAGCAGAGTGGCGTTGTTGATGCATTTGTTCTCGTCAGTAGTGATGTTATCGTAGGTTACGCCTTCCTCGGCGAATGCTGCGATGACAACATTTCCAGGGATGAAATCCTTCGGAGTGTCAAAGAAAACATAGTCGCGGTAGAACACCAGCGATGAAAGCAGAATCGGGCAGGCATCCACCCATTTGTTGTCTTTCTGAACGGTGTTGTACCAAAGGACGAGAACAGATTTCGGTGTGATGTCCGCAGTTCCCGCCACCGCAGAAAGCGCCGCAGGGACATTGCCGTTACCCTTTACTGTAGCCTTGAACTTGTAGTATTGGTCAGCCTCTGAAACAAGGTAGCAGTTGGATGTGGAAAGTGAACTCAAGTCTTTGATTTTGATTGCGACATCGGCCGGAACTTCATAGTCCACAGCCACATTCACGACCGTTCCGACAGGCAGTCCCTCAGCCGGGACCGTTTTCTCCACAAGGAGTTTTTCCTTTCCTCCGATGACCGCCAGAATCTGCATTGTCTCGCCTCCGAGGGAAGGATTGACGAGCATATATGCGTGAGTCGCTGAAGGCCAGGATGTTGCGAAATCGCAGTCGAGACGGATTTCTGATGATTTACTCTCAGCCGTGGACGGGTCGAACTTTCCTGTTGCGAGGTCTATTTCCGCATTCTCGAAAGAAACTGCCGCATCGGGATTTGACTTGCAACGGAAAATCACGGCATCAAGCCTCATTCTCGTGTCGGTAGTGAGTTCCAAATCGAGTACCGAGAAGGCGTGATGAAACGAAAGTGGCACATCGTCTGAGGATTTGCTGAGGTTTTCTGCCGCTGCCCACATAAAATCAAGCTGGGCAAGATGCACTGTCTCGTTGCTGTTTGTCTGCGACTGCATAGCCGGAACAGAAACTTTCACCTTATGAGGGTCGGCACCTCTGTCCTTTGAATAAGGATAGCAAGCGTAGAAGGACTGGGGCTCAGTCTCGCTCTGCCAACGGATTCTCTCCGAACGGGACTCGTAGGAAAACCCGCTTGCTGTCCCCTCTTTATCAGCCAGATATGCACTGTTCGACTGTGCGGGGGCAGCAGTCTCAGTTTCAGTCCAGATGCCTATGCGGTCGCCTTTCACCCACGCGAGCCTGAGGGCATTGCCGTCATCGCTGTGAGTCACTTTCGTCGCCGCAAAACCGGCGCTGAATGATGGAGAGTCGGTCTCGTTCCCGGGAGTGAGCTCAGGTGATTCTTTTGTGCAAGAAAGAGCCAAAAAGAGCAGTGAGACCATTGATATATGTTTGATATTCATCATATTCTTAGATATTTCGTATTCGAAGACTTCTTATTCTACCATTTCCATTTGTCCATATCGTCAATATTTCCTCCACCCGGATTAGCCTCCGACGGGTCGAAAAGTGCGGCGTCGATGAGAGGTTTGAGTATATCCTCCATAATAAGGAAGGCTGCTGCATTCGGATGGACGGAGTCGAGGTTAAGGCTTCCGTCGGGGTTTTTCCCGAACACCCAGCAATACTCGTCCGCAAGACCGTCCTGCTCATTTTTCAGAGCACTGTGATAGTCGGCATATCCGTAGCCGTGGGACTGGGCGTAAGCCTTGATTAATTTATTCGCCTCGACTACCATTGATGCGATGTAGTCTCCGTCAAACTCCGCTTTCCAGGCATCCGGTTTCCACCACATACCCCTTGTCGGGCAAATTGATCCGAGAATGACGGGTACTCCCATATCTTCGGCAATCCTGGACATCAGGGCGATGTTGGCAAGAAGATTCTCCAGGCTCACGTGAACCCGGTAGTTGTCGCCGGACATATTCTCAGCAAGGTCATTCGTGCCGCAGGTAATCACCACAGATTGAGGATTGTCTGCTACGATGTTCGACCAGAAGCGGTCAATCATATTGCTTGAAGTCTGGCCGTCGATTCCACGGTTAAGGTAGTTGTTCTCGGTAAAGAAGGACAAACGTCCGCGGTATGTCCAAGTATTTGTGATGGAGTCTCCCATAAGGGCGGCTCTGTGACCGGTCTGCTTGCCATATCCGGGAGCATTTCCGTCCACCGATTCCTTCACGCAGCGAAGTTGCAGCCCGGCACCGGAGTAACTGTTGTGCTGGGTGATTCTCTCTCCTCCGCCATTCGAGCTGACCGATGCGCGAAGAGGGAAAAGAGAGTTGGCGACACTTGCTGAGGCCATCATAATTTCACCGGAAGCCGAAATGACTGAGCCACCGAAACCGGCTTTTCTCTGTCCCGCAAATGGGAAATAGAGGTCATATTCGGAAACATAGAGTCCGTGTCCTCCTTCGGCAAGACGGGAGGATGCGAAGATTGTCGCATAGGCATCGGCTGTCGGCACTTTCCACCCTGCAGGGCAAGGGTCGTAGATGGTTTTCTCGTTGCTGATGTTGTCCGTGCTGCCCCAGAGATAGCGCCACTGCTCGTTGTCCAAAATGGATTTTGCCTGGAAGTCACCGTCTCCGGAGAACCAGCTGTATTGAGGATAGACAGCATCGGAGTCACCGCCGAACATCCATTTGTGTGGGTATTTTACAGACTCATCCACTGCTTTCTGGAGAGGGTAGGCGGAGCCGAGAACTTGTCCGAGCATACGGGCATTGTCTGTGCGGTCTTCTGAGAAGATGCGGTCGCCCGATACTTTGTAGGCTGCCTGGTCGGTGTAGGCCGGATTGCCCCAACCCTCAACGACATTTGTGCCTGAATTGTAGGAAGATGCGGCCGGGAACGGGTCTTTGCGGCCCCACTGGTAGTAGTTTCCTATGGCTCCAGCTGCGAGCACATTGTCACTGAGGCTCTTGGCTTCAACACCGAGAACTGCTCCGAGGTTGCGGTCCATCACTGTGTAGCGTCCCGCCTTCTGTGCAGTGGCATCGGCTGACCAGCCTTCAACCGCCCAGATGTTCCAGCTCCAGATAATCTCTCCCGAAGCGTCGAGTGCCGCGATTACGGCATTTCCGTTCACAAATTTTTGTGGAGTCTTGAAATATATCATTCCCGCCACCTCATCATACACCAGGCTCTGGCTCACCACCGGACTTTCCTGTGTAAATCCTGCGGATGTCTGCGGGGTGCTGTACCAGAGAAGAACTGCTGAAGAAGGGTTGAGAGAGGCGTCGTAAGTGCTGCTCTGCGGTTTTCCGTCAAAACTCCAGTCGATGCTCTTCGAATTGCCGTTGCCCTTGACACGGGCATTGAAGGCGTAGAGGGTGTTGGCTTTGTTGACAATATAACTGTTGGCCGTTCCGTTTTCGCTCAAGACAACGGGCTCGAAAGAGAGCGCTGCGTCATAGCTGATGCAGGTCCCGGCTTTGAGACCTCCCTCCGGCACATCTATAGAGACAGGGACGAAGTCCGCTCCGTCAAGTTCGCAGTTAATGACAAGCTTCTTTCCACTGTATCCGGGAGCGAGTTTTGCAAGGAAAGTGGCAGGAGTCCGCCATAAAGAAACCGGTGAAGACGGAACCACCTTCACAGAGGACGATGCTCCCTCGACAGAGGATATGCTTGCATCTGAAAGTTTGTAAAGAGCCTTGTCGAACGCCAGAAAGCTGCCTTCTTCTCCGGTGATTGTCACGCTGTTGCAGATGACCGGAAGGCTCGATGTCATACTGAGTTTCACGAATGACACAACAGGAGAAAGTGCGACATCGAGTTCACCGCTTTCGGTCTTCGAGACATTGGAAAGTGATGTGGCGAAAAGTGTGGAAGATTTCAGAGACTCCCCTGTACCTTCAATCTCAACTGTCTGATTTGCAGGGACAGAAAGCGGAAGTGAGGAAGAAGATGTGTAGGATTTTCTGTAGGGATAGTAGATTTGAACATCCAGTGCCCCGGCCTTCTCCCAGTTGAGCTTGGAATCATCCCTAAGCGGAGCGAAGAGCGAAGTGGCGGTTGACGAAAAAGCCGAATAGTAGGCGTTGTCGATGAGGACTTCTCCCGAAGTTGCGGATGATGCAAAGACTCCGATGCGGTCAGACTCTGCCTGCCACTTGATGGGCGTTTCCACAGAAGGAGAAACAGCGGTGACTTTGAAAGTCAGATAATCGGATGCCGTCACCGCTTCTGCCTTAATCTGCTCTTTTTGGCAGGAGGCAAGAGTGAGGGAAACCAGAAGAAATGTATAAAGTATTTTTTTCATTCTCTATTAGCATTTGTTTTTGTCAAGAGGAAACTGTTTTCCGGAAGTTACTGAAGGACAATCTGGTAGAAGGAGTCTGTGCCGGAATAGTAGTCCAGCGAGGAGAACACGCCGTGTTCCCATTTGAACTCGCTCACCACCTGGCCGTCAAGGCCTTCGATGATGTTGCCCTGGAAAACGTAAGGTTCGTAGAGTTTCATCACTCCGCCGGGGAGGTTAATGGCGCAGACACGGTCGTTCACAGCCACATTTTCGTAGACCGGAGCCCCCGATTCATCCACCGCGGCATTACCGTTTTCGTCGATTTTCTGAACGGGCTTCATATAACTGAGGGTCCATACCTTGCTCTTGTAGAATTTGTTGAAATTGTCGAGCGCAGGAGCGGACTCTCTCGTTGCAGTACCAATCACCTGACCGTTGACGCAGAGGTCGAAAGAAGTCCTTGTCACCGCGAGGTCGGAAGCCTTGACAGAAGCGATGTATTCCTCAGGAGTGACTCCGCCCGGAAGTGGGAACATACGAGACCTGTTGAATGAGCGCAGGCCTTTTAGTACGATTTCGTCATAATTGTCCGACAGGGACATAAGGGTAAATTCGTAGTCTCCGCCCCATCCCTGATAGCCGCCGCCGTTCGCGCCGCCCGGGAAGGAGAAGAAGTGGATGTAGTCGTTGTTCGTGCGGAATTTCAGCATAGGGCCTGTTCCGAGTTCTACGACATATTCCGATTCGGTCACGGGATTACTCTGCGGGACGAATTTGTCGCCCTCAAACCAGACTTTCACAATGCCGTCCGGACGGAATTCCATCACATACACCCAGCCGCCGTAGCGAAGCTGCTCGTCCGGGAAAAATTCCATCACCCAGGTGCCTCTTCCGACAAGAGCGGAACGATAGTTTTCCAATGCTTCCTCGGTTCTTTGGGAAGCGGAAATGTCGAAGATTCGCGTGCTTTTGTGGCAGGCAGTGCAGCCCAAGGCCACAAGAATTGCGAGCATATAGAGTTTCTTTCTCATATCCATCCGTTTTTAGTCGTCAAGTGATTCCCAGTCGAGGCTGTCGAGCTGGCTGACCCTCCTGTGGTAGATTTCGCTCCACCTGTCGCTGTCCACTCCATAGGAGTCCTTGAGCCATTTCTTGAGAATGTCGTGTTTCCTGCGGAGTTTTGCCCCGCCGTCTGCTCCGGCACGCGCGTACAACTGTTCCCATTCCGCCTCGGTAAGGTTGATGAGCCGTCCTCCCGTTTCAGCCACATCCTCGGCAAAGGATGAACGGGCATAGTTGCTCACATATCCCTTTTTGAGCGGGTCTTCGGTGAGGGAGGTGTAACGGTCACCGACATAATCGCTCGGTGTCACATCCTTGAATTCCGCAGGCGAAGCATAGATTCCGTCGAGAATGTGAGTAAACTCGTGAAGCATTGTTCCGGCGATACGCTCCGCATCTTTGTGATATTCAAAGAAATTGACCCCGAGTATATTGATTTGCAGACCGTTTTCCGCCGATGCGAGTGCCACTGTCCCGCTGCTGCTGATTTCGAAACTGCCCACCATAAAGACCACTTTAGGAAAGTATTTCTTCACAAAAAGGGTCGGGTCTTCGTTTTCGTTGTCATTTGACATCATTTCCACCATAGCGTCGACTGTGGTGAACTTGATGAGTTTGGCAATCATTATAGATTCCTTGATGTTAGGCGGCGACACCCAATAGCCGAAACTCGTCTCGCGATCGGGCATACGGTATTCGAAACGGATGTTGTACGGCTCGACATAATGACGGTGAAGCCAGTCGTCGAACTCAGTATAACGTGACTCTGTTTCTTTGAATATGCTTTCTCCGCTTATTTCGTCTTTCTGACAGGACGCAAAGGCAAAGGAGAGTAACAGAGGGAGAATTAAAATATATTTTCTCATAATCATTTCCTCCACAAAATCAATAATTTACAAAAGGATGTGACGGAGACTCGGCGTTATTGCGCGGATTCGGCTCAAGTCCCGCTTTGATGGACTCCTGCGGAATCTGGAATGCTCTGCGGAGGTCATTGTAAGGGAGGGTGACAGTCGCCTTGTAGCCGCTGGTGGTGACGTCGTCATAGTCACTGTCGTCGAAACGGTCGATGGTGATACCGTAACGCTTGAGGTCCATCCATCTCAAACCTTCCTCCAGAGAATCCACTCTCTTGCAGAAAAGAAGGCATTGGGTGAAGTATTCCTGAGTTCCGGGCTCCACTGTGAAACCGTGCGGATGAATCGCTTTGCGTGAAGTCGGGGTTTCGCGGGTGTACTCCGGGATGTAGAGATCGGAAGACGGGTCGCCGTAAACTGTCTCTATCAGGTCTTTGCTCAGATGCTTGATTCCGGCATTGCCGACACGGAAAACCGAACAGTTCCAGGCATCCAGGTCTGCTGCGGCCTTGTCATATTCTTTAAGTTGGATGTAGGCCTCGGCCCTGTTAAGCAGCACCTCATTGGCACTTAAAGCGACCATAGTGGAACGGACATATCCCGTTCCTGCGACGGCATCCACAGTCTCCCATTGTCCCGGCCATTTCGGGAAATAGACATTGTTGGTCTTCAGGTCGTTCCAGATGAACGGAATCATCTGATAGACTTCCTGATAGCTGTCTTTCTTCGCAGTGTCGTAAGGCCCGCCCATAGGACGCTTGGCACGGAGAGTTTCCATTTTGGCAATCCTGTTGGTGTGACTGTAACGCGAGCCCGAAGCCGACCAGGCATTGAAAAGACTTCCGTTTTCAGAATAGAGGGTCATCAGAAGGAGGTTGAACTTGTTGCCCGGGTCCACATAGTCAAGGGCTCTGGCGCTGTAGTCCCAGGAAAGCTTGCTTGCTGCAGACCAGTCACGGAGCATATCTGAAGGATTTGACCCCAGCACCTGGGATGCAGCGTCAACAGCCTTCTGCCACTGGTTGCTGTAGATGTAGAATCTGGTTGCAAGAGCGTAGGCCGCCTTCTTGTTGAAGTGGTATTTCGGAACGCTGTAGGCCTCGTCGTCAATAAGCGGAAGCGCAGCCTCGATGTCCCTGCCGATTTTCTCGTAGTCCTCCTGAAGAGTGCCACGGGTGTAGCGCGGATTCAGAGTGGTCTCGGGTTTGTCCATATATGTCACGCCCAAATATTCCGAAGCATACTCGGGATGATATGGAAGGCAGTAAATCATTGTCAGACAAAGATGTGCGTAAGCCCTGCAGAGTAAAGCCTCGCCCTTATAGGGAAGGACTTCGTCGGGGGTTCCCATCTTCTCGATTGCCTCAAGCGCAGCATTTGCGGTGGCAATCATCTGGTAGTAGCCCTGCCAGGTGTTGACATTGCTCTCGTTGCTTGCCTCGGTAATCGGCTCCCAGGCATAGTTCTGTTCAATCAGAGTATTCGTGTTGTTGTTCGAATGGTTGAACAGTTCTACATTGTCGGAGGCGTATTCGAAAAAGCGGACATAAGTCCTTGTGGAATAGGCCGAAACAAGCAGTTTTTGAATTTTCTCCTTTGTATTCAGTTCGGTTCTGTTGTCCGGCAGCGTATCCAGAAATTTGTTGCAGGAAGGCAGAGCCGAAAGCAGGACGATGGAGATGAGTATAATTGCTGTTCTTTTCATAATCATTTCGTCTTTAGAAGCCAATCTTGCAGGTGAGAGTGAACTGTTTCGGCATCGGCACCGCCACACCGCCGGCATTCAGGAATTCAGGGTCCTGGCCTTCGAGTTTCTTGTCCGCATACAGAAGACAGAGGTTCGTGCCCTGAAGTTTGAAGGACAGGGACTTGAGTCTGATTTTCTCGACCGCAGCCTTTGGCAGTTCGTAGCCGAGAGAAACTTCTTTCAGACGGATGAAATCACCCTTTGCAACTCTCTGATCTGAGTAGTTGTAGGCATTGTATGCCATATTCAGATTCTTTATGCTGTTGTTCTGACGGGAACTTGCAATCACCGGGACATTGGTGGTTTTTTCGTCTCCCGGACTGATGAAACGGTCCATAAATTCCCGTGGCATCGCCGTAAGGTCCGAATAGCTATTGGAGAATATCGGGTCGAGACGGACGACGTTTCCGAATGAATATGTCATAAAGACATTGAGAGTGAAGCCTTTGAATTTGAATATATTGCCAAAGCTGCCGGTCATCGTCGGGTCGGTCGGGCCTTCGTATTTGAGGTTGCTGAAATTGCTCATCTCCTGGAATGCGATGCCTGTGGAGGTGATGTTTCCGTCTTTGTCGAGAAAGGTCGGAATACCCATTTCGTCAAGTCCCATAAACCTGAGGGAGAACATCGAACCCCTCGGCATACCTTCCATTGAGTAACCGGAACCTGTGAGGTAGCTGATTACGGTCTGGTAGGTCTTGAGGTCGGTGACGATGTTTTTCATATGCGAGAATATGAAACTTGTCGTCCAGCTGAAATTCTTGGTTTCGATGTTTCTTGTCGCAAGGGAGAGTTCGACTCCGGACGATTTCATTGAAGCGACATTACCCATCTTGTTCGAAACACCGCCGAGTCCCTGAGTGACTACGTTTCCGATGAGGTCGAAATTGTTTCGCCTATAGGCGTCGAAAGATATGAGAATGCGGTCGTCCACGAAACCGATGTCGGCTCCGGCGTTGAACTCGTGCTTTTTCTCATAAGTGAGTTCGGAGTTTTCGATTGAAGACTGGTAGAGGGACGGCTCCATTATCGAGGTCGTTCCACGCCAAGGTGTTGACGGATAGAAGATTGCCGTCGAGTTATTCACCCACGCAGGTCCTCTGTCGGCAGTGAGGGAGTAGGAAACGCGGAAGTTCAGGCTTGAAAGGGCCGGAGAAAGTTTCTCGAAAAACTCCTCCCTGTCCACAGACCATTTTCCTGCCACATTCCAAGTAGGAAGCCAGCGGGAAGAACGGGCGCGTCCCAGACGGTTCGACCCCTCGTAGCGGAAAGTGCCGTTGAGGGTGTAGCGGTAGTCATAAGAGTATGATGCCGTCGTCGCGAAAGCCACATTGCGTTCGTGGGTGTTGTTCAGACTGTAGTAGTAGCTGTTCTGCTCCAACTGTTTCTTGAAAAGGTCGAGAACATAGAACGGAGTCTCGCCGGCGTCATACTGAAGTCCCCACCCCTGGAAAGAAGTCGAATGTCTGTCGAGAGAATTGACTTCCGCAGCGGCAAAGGCATTGATGACGTGTTTGTCGGCGATGATGGTGTTGTATGTCGCCGAAGCACGGAAATCCAGACTCAATGCCGAGTAGGAGTTCTTTCTGAGTATACCTCCCTGCGGAAGAACCGTGTATTTGTCGGAAGTCGGCTTGTCCGGGTCTTTGTAGAGGGAAGGGTTGGCGTTCTGAATCATCTTGGTCATCGCCGCACGGTAGGCCTCCGCCTGATTGGAACTGTCCTTGATGTTGTGCTCAGTGTTGGAAAGCTGGTAGCGCACCGAACCGAGAGCAGAGAGTTCAAGCCCCTTACAAGGGCGAGCCTTGAGTTCTGCCTGGAATTTCGTGTCAAGAACCGAGAGGTCTATGTAGTTGTTTGCGAGTTCGTGCTTGATGTTAAACGGAGCATAATTGCTCGTATAGAACTCATTAGGGTCGAGAGTGCGCGATGTCCGCAGAGCATAAGAGTATGGGTTTATGTCAAAATCCCTCTTCACCGAACCGGTGGCCGCATTGACGTCGGAAGAAAGAGAACCGGGAGCTCTCTGCTGACGATAGGATGCGTTGCCGATGATGTTGAGAGTGACATAATCCTTAAATAGCTTCTGGGATGTATTGAACAGGGCCGTGTAGCGGTTGACCTTGCTCTGGACCGTCCATCCCGGGTCCACAAGCGCTCCGAGGGAGGCGTAGTAGCTGCCCTTCTCCGAGCCGGAAGTGATGCTGACAGAGTGGCTGTGCTGCACGCTCGGACGGAAGAGTTCCTTGAACCAGTCCGTGTTGCGCATTTCAGCCTCACGAAGATAGGCTTTTCGTCCCTCTTCGGTGTTCTCAATCATATACTTGCCTGTGGCAGGGTCGTAGGTGTTCCTAAGCTGGGCCATCTTGCGGTAAACACCGGCAGAAGAACTGTAGACACTGCTGGTGAAGTTGAGCCAGCCCTTCTGGTACATTTCCTCATAGACGGACATCTGCTCCTGGGAGTTCATTATATTGAATTCCGAATATGAAGGAACGAGTCTCATCGTGTACTCTCCGTTGTAGTTCACCCTTGTGACTCCCGGACTGCCCTTTTTGGTGGTGACGACGATGACTCCTGCCATTGCCCTTGCACCGTAGATGGAAGTTGCAGAACCGTCTTTGAGGATTTGGAAGCTCTCGATGTCGTCTGAGTTCAATCCTGCAATGGCGGAGCTGATGAGGGTGGTCGCGTCTCCGGAAGAAAGGGAGTTTGCGTCGACATTGATTACGTCTTCCATAATCACACCGTCCACAACCCAAAGAGGTTTGGAATCGCCGAAGATTGAGGTCGCACCGCGCACACGGATTTTCGGAGCGGTCCCGAATGTTCCTGAAACGTTCTGAACTGAAACTCCCGCGGATTTTCCTTCAAGGGAACGGCTGATTTCGCCCAAACCGCTGATATTCACATCCACTGCGGAAAGTTGGTCGGTGGCTCCGGTGAAAAGTCGTTTGTCAGTAGTTGTCATACCGGTCACGACAGCCTCGGAAATGAGTTCAGTGCTTTCCGTAAGGATAAAGTCGAGGTGTTCTGCGGCAGGGAGCCTGAGGCTGGTGTAGCCCAGGCAGGAAGCTTCGAGTTTCGCTCCCGGAGCGACTTTTGACAAGACGTAGTTTCCGTCTATGTCCGTCACTGCCATATTCTGGCTTCCGAGCTCGGCGACTACCACTCCGACAAGCGGTTCACCGCCGGCATCTTTCACGGTTCCGCTGACAGTAAGACTCTGTGCCATTGCAGACAAGGCACAGAGTGACACGAGCAGAACCAATGCTATAATTCTTTTCATAAACTTCTCCTATTCTGTGTATTCCTTCGTGAGAACGAGTTCCTCGTAGGAAACGATTTTCTGAGTGAATCCGAAATATCTGTCCTTGCTCCACCAGATGTTGAACGATTTCGGGACACTGTTTCCGTCGAGAGTCAGCTGCTGGAAGGCAAGGGTAATTGTGTGCGAAGACTCGTCAAATACAGGCTCGGCCTCCCACGCACAACTGCCCGGAGTCGAGAAAATGTCCCAGCCGGCAGGATTGCTCTTTGAAGGGCCATTGAAGTGGATGCTGTAGTATTTGTTTGCATCCGCGTCGACATTGAATCCCTGAATGCCAATACGAACTTTACCATCTGCAAAGCTTGCCGAGAAAGGTCTGGAAGCAAGTTCTCCCTTCTGCAGAGAAACAGCAAAGGTCTCAAGCGGTGTTTGGGAAGCGAAGACAAAGTCACTCTTGTCTGCACCGGCGTCGGTGTTGCGGGTGACCTTCCAGGTGCCGAGAAGGTAGTACCAGTCACTTTTTTTCGGGAGCGAAAGATTAATGTAAACGGGCTCGATGCTGCCGTCTGCCGGAGTTATGCAGGCGCGTCCGCTGAAAGCCTTGCGGCTCTGAGCACGGCTTACCGCGAATGTCACTCCGCTTTCGCTTTTTGTGAAACTGAAGATGTTCTCAGGATTTTCCGAAATCGTCACTTCATAATCAGAGGTGCATTTTACGAGCGATTGCAACTGTTTCTCACTGTCAGAAAATGAGAGATTAGTCTCGCTGACGATTATTCCGTGGAAAGCGGACTGGGTGACAGTGAAACTTACTGCCTCAACGCCCTCTGCCCTGACGGTCACAACTGCTGTCCTCTCGCTGTCTCCGGTGTAGGAAAAGACATTGAAAAGCACCGATGATTTGGCTGTCGAAACCCTGAGCCATTCGGGAGCGGACGATTCCGCAGCAAAAGGAACATTCGCCTCAATTTCGGCCGAACCGAGTCCGCCCTCAGAGGAGAATGAGGTCGCTGAAATGCTCTTCAGCTGAAGGATTGATGCATCCTGAACTTTGGTGCACGCGCCGGCGGCAAAGAAGATTGCCGCCAGAACAAGTGCAGAAAACACACGCTGTTTCATTTTCAGTATCAATTAGAATTATCAGTTTCAGTTATTATGAGATGAGTTTTCGAGATTTCTATTTCACATATTCAATAGTCACTTGGGAATCAGTCATTTTCTTGGTTTCATCCAGGACTATATGAAGATAGTTGAACTGGAAGGTCTCGCCATTCTTGACTTTGAGGTCGACCGGAATCTCCACCACAGGATTCTCCCGGCTGATTTCAATTCCGATGTCATCCTTTTTGAAGCGGACCCAACCGGCCGCATTGATTTGGACAAGTTTGAGTTTCACCGGGTCCTCTCCCCTTCTCCAGGTGAAACGAAGTCCCTTCAAAAGAGGATAATCCTCCGGTGCTATCATCCTTATGACTCTGGTGCTGCCGTCTGTCATGTCGAAAGACGTCCATCCCGGAAGTTCGTCCGGATTTGTCCCGATGTCATGAGCAGCGGCAACAAGAGCCCTGGCCTCGGCAACAGGATCCGTGCAGTGAGTGAAATCGGAAACGCCGTGGCTCTCTTCCGCCCACTTGTACTCCCATGCGTCGAAATCGAACGGTTTTCCCTCCTTGCAGGAGTCGAACCAATGCTGCCATCTCGGCAAGTAGTAGTCCCTGATGAGTCCGGACCACATTCTGCACGAATAATCGTCCAGCCCATCGGCCCGGCGACCGCGTCCCCAAGTGGTCACAAGTCTCTTGGCATTTGTCTCATATTTGTCGCTTTCCACGGAATCCTTTCCCCACTCGCGGGCAAAACCGACCCATCTTTCAAGACGTGTCACAGGATTGAGGTCAAGAAGCCTGTCCGCACGATACATGAGGTCAACGAAACGTGCCTCAAGCGAAGATGCCGTATCCTTGTCGCCAACAAGATATGCCCGATGAATCTGCTGCGCGAGCACGTCCGCCTTTCCGAAGGCATAGATTCCTGCCCAAAGGGCGAGGTCGGTGAGATAGGCACTGTCATTCCCGAGTTCATCGGATGCTGCGACAAAAGCCTCAAGCGCCTCGAAATGAGTCTTGGATACGGAATAGCGGCCGCCGAGACCATCAAACGGCTTTTCCTGCACGCGGTACTGCGCCCGGCTTGAGCAGAACCCGTAGTCGCTTGCAAGCATCTTGTCCCAAAACTCCATTATGGCGTCAGGGCAGGCGCCGTAGCGGTTGACGGTGTAGTTGCGAAGCCATTCACGGATGTCCTTGTGAGATGTGCTCCAAGCCGCGTCCGCGATGATTTCATAGACCACCTCATTGTTCTCCACACCCTCCGGAGCGGTTCCGAGACCTATGAGATTACCCTTGTTCGGAGAGGTGAGGGCGTTGAGATGCCCATTGAGATAGAAGTCAAGGTCTCCGACAGGGCACGTTCGACCGCCGAAGTTAGGCACGGTGCTGTAAATCCATTTTTTGCCGTATATCCCTTTCGCGTAGTTCCAGGTGTATTCATTCTCCCAGATTCCGTAGTTGAAATCGACGCTCAGATCAAGAAGGAGCATCCTGTCATCCGGAACTTTTGAGAAAAGTGCGCGTATGCTCTCCGGATCCCAGATATGCCTCTGGTAGCCGAACATCCAGCCCTGAAGCACCCAGATTGCATCGGGATTGGCGGACGAGATGGAATTGTAGAGAGCCTGTCCATACGAGGCAATCTGCTCGAAACGTTCCTGCGTGCCTCTTTCCGCAAACGGCACCTTCATTTCGTTGAAGCTGTCGGCAAGATAGTATCTGCCCTTCCCGAATTCTTTCTCCCATTCCTTAATATATTCCTTCGCAATACGCTGATAGAGTTCAGTTTCCGGGAATATGAAGCTGGAGAAATAGTCAGAACCGTCAGCCCATCCTGTCTCGACAAGTTCAGCATCCGGAAACACCCTCTTGAGGCCCTTAGGCACAAATCCGGCGAAAGCATTGTACACCGGCGACATTCCGAGCTCGTTCATCCTGTCTATTATCTTGTGCTCGAGAGCTATCGTCTTGTCATACCACTCTTGTGAAGGGTGTCCGTCAATTCCGGACATATTTCCCATACGGAACCACGGAAGATGCGCAGCTCCGGCCATAAAATCTCCTATTTCCTCCTCTGTAAGCCCGAGACTTCTCCATACACGGGCAAAAATGGCCTCGCTTCCAATCGGAGAGAGAGGCATATCGATTCCGTGCAGCGCCATCCAGTCGAGTTCCCTCTCCCACTGCTCCCAGCCCCAATATGGCATGGTGTAGCCGAATGTGCAGACATTCATATACTGCCTATGTTCGAACGGGGTCGTGACAATCTTCAGCGGAGTGTCGGGAAAAGCTTTGGGAAGCTGTATGTTATTGACTGTCCATGTGAACATTCCGTAATGGCCGGAGGTCACATAGTCATAGAATCCCCGGCATGCCGCGGTGACGGAACTGCCCTTCACAATCAGTTTGCCGTTCTTTGCCTCCGTTGAGAAATATTCCCCTTCGGAAACAGGACCGGTAACCTCTATGACAAGATTTTTCGGATAATGGCCAAGAGTTCTCGCGATTACTCCACGCGCGGCTTTCG